>Ga0208330_1000010_pt1 | contig 182702 bp, 192 predicted proteins | sample DeeseametaMP1896_FD_184180 | JGI IMG/M metagenome (GOLD analysis project Ga0208330, IMG submission 184180) | Marine microbial communities from the Deep Pacific Ocean - MP1896 (SPAdes) | ecosystem: Environmental > Aquatic > Marine > Oceanic | place: East of Hawaii, North Pacific Ocean... | reverse complement strand
AAGCATGTCCCGCCTCGCCGACCTGCGCGACACGCTGTTCCTCAAGGACGGCGAGGCGCATTATGGTCGTGTCTTTGTCGTTTCGGCCTTTGGTGGCATCACCAACCTGCTGCTGGAACACAAGAAAACCGGCGAAGACGGCGTTTATGCGCGTTTCGCCAATGCCGAGGACGATCACGGCTGGCACGAGGCGCTGAGCCGCGTGAGCGACGCCATGATCGAGGCGCACGAGGCGGTCCTTGACCACCCCGGCGACATCGAGCAGGCCACCAACTTTGTCCAGGAACGGATCGAGGGCGCACGCAACTGCCTGATCGACCTGCAACGCCTGTGTTCCTACGGGCATTTCCGCCTGAACGCGCATCTGCTGCACATCCGAGAGCTGCTGTCCGGCCTGGGTGAGGCGCATTCGGCCCATGTGGCGGTGCTGCTGCTGCAACGTGCCGGCGTCAACGCGCGGCTGGTCGACCTGACCGGCTGGCGCGACGATGGCGAGGTGACGCTGCAGGAACGGCTGGACCGAGGCATGGACGGGATCGACCCCGAGACCGAGATGCCCATCGTGACCGGCTATGCGCAGTGCCGCGAAGGCCTGATGCGCGAGTTCGACCGTGGCTATTCCGAAGTGACCTTCTCCGAGCTTGCCGCCCAGACCGGCGCGCGCGAGGCGATCATCCACAAGGAATTCCACCTGTCCTCCGCCGATCCCAAGATCGTCGGCGCAGACAAGGTGCGCAAGCTGGGCCGGACCAACTACGACGTGGCCGACCAGATGGCGAACCTCGGGATGGAGGCGATCCACCCCTCGGCGGCCAAGACGCTGCGCCAGGCGAATGTGCCGCTGCGCGTCACCAATGCCTTCGATCCGGGTGATCCGGGTACGTTGATCGACGACCAGCCGGCAGAGACGCCGGGTGTCGAGATTGTGACCGGCCTCGACGTGATCGCGCTGGAGGTGTTCGAACAGGACATGGTGGGGGTGAAGGGCTATGACGCCTCGATCCTCGACGCGCTGACGCGCCACAACGTGCGCATCGTCTCCAAGGTGTCGAACGCCAACACGGTGACGCACTACGTGGACACCTCGCTGAAATCGCTGCGCCGGGTCGAAACCGACCTGGCAGAGCGTTACCCCCATGCCGAGATCAAGACGCGCAAGCTGTCGCTGGTGTCGGTCGTGGGCCGTGACCTCAGCGGCCTGTCGGTGCTGCAACGCGGGCTGGAAAGCTTTGCGAATTCGGGCATCTACTCGGTCGGCGCAAGCCAGGGACCGCGCAACGTGGACACCCAGTTCATTCTTGAACGGGGCGATATGGCCAAGGCCGTCAAGAGCCTGCATGACGCTTTTTTCGATGAGGAAAAGGCGGATGGTGACAAGGCGAAGGTCGCGCTGGTCGCCTGAGGCGCCAGACCGACCGACAATAGCGGCTGCGGACACGCGGCCCGACTGAAACAAGGCCCGCCTCGCAAGGGGCGGGTTTTTTCATGGCGGCACGGTGGCGGCTCAGTCGCCCTGCCAGTCGGGCCGCGTCATGCCGATGAAACCCAGCGTCTCCGGCGCCGCGACGTTACGCGCGATGATGTCCCTCAGCGAACCGCAGGCCCCGATCTGCTCCCAGCCGTAGCGGGTGAAGGTCGGGTGCTCCATCTCCGGGTCATCGTCAAACCCGGGCGGCGGCGGAAAGACATGTTCCGACAACAGCGGGTTGGGCAAGGCCTGCGAAAACGCGTCCAGCGCGACAAAGGACAGGATGGTGCGGGGCAGGGGCGATCCGGGCACCCGGTCCTCGCAGAAGATCCCGGTGAAGAAATCCACCTCGTCGACAGAGCCATAGGCGCGCGCCAGTTGCGCCGCCACCTCTGGATCGCTGCTGATCTCGTCGAATGCCTTTGCCGGGGCCTGACCCAGGTAGTCGCGGTAGCGGTTGTAAGAGGCCAGTTCGCAGATCCGGCCCTGGCGGATCGAATCCCATTCGATATTCAGCAGGCTGTCATTGGTGTTGCGCGGACCAAGGCGCGCCGCGGGCTGGGCGCTCATGTCCTCGAACCCGCGTTTCAGCCCGGTCTGGATCAGCGGCAGGTTGTTCATGAAATAGCTGAGGCCCACCGGGTGTTCCGTCCCGCCCCAGGTGATCGCATCGGGGATCAGCGCGTGCCAGCGATAAAGCAGGCTGAACTCGGTCGTGATCCAGTTGGGCTTGTTCCAGGGCGCATGCCAGCAGACCGACGGATCCGCCATGAGGTGCAGCGCGAAGGGCGCGATGTGGTTGATGTAATCCTCGACCACGATCTTGATGAATTGCACGACGACCACGTTGCGCGCGGTCTCGAACACGCGGGTATCGTCCCAGTCAGGCTGCCGCGCGCCGATCTCGCGCGCCAGCCTGTTGTGTTCGCGCAGGAAAAGCGTGTTCATCATCGACACCTGCGGCACGGAATTGACCCGGTCGCCGCCCACCGCGAAGAGCGCGTCGCGAAAGGCGCGGGCCCCGGCGGCGGTGACCGCATCGTCCGAGGCGCAGGATTTCAGCAGGTCGGTCAGGCCCAGCGGCGGGTCCAGCCCCTCGAACTCGGGCCGGATCTCTCCATCGGCAAAGAGGAACTCGGGGAACTCCTCTTCTCCGATCCACTGCGCGCGCAACAGTCCCCGATGGGCATGATCCGGGTCTGGCACCCGCAGGAGGCGGGTCTGGTCCGGGGTGCGGCCATAGAGCGGGCAGAGGTCGATTTCATGGTTCGAGGTGTTGCGCTTGCGCCGGTCCGGGACGGGGGTGTCGCCGCCGATGCTTTCGGGCACCGTGCGCAGGAACCCATCGGTCAGGTATTGGGCGAAACTGGGAAAGAGGCAGGTGGACTTGGGGCAGGGCACCTGTGTTCCGTCGGGGCGCTCAAAGAGGGGTTTCAACCCGGCCTCACCCTTCCATCCCGGCAGATTGTCCTGGTCGATCTCGCTGACACCCAGGTGCCGGCCCGCCCAGGTCCTGTCGGTCAGGCTGGACCAGGATGTATAGGGCGCCATCGTCGAGAAGGGGTGCGGGCGGGGGCGGGCCTGCATCACGATCCGGTTGATCAGCAGGGCGTTCAGGCGGCGATGCAGGGCCGGCACCGCCTCGACCAGCCGCGCGACCCAGGGGCGGGTCAGCTGGGACAGGGCCAGTTCCGCAATCCGGGCCAACAGGCCGTTGATCCGCGCCGCCAGCCATTCGGAGCGTTTCATGCCCGGGTAGAACGGCAGGAAAACGGCGGAAAAGACGATATGCGGCAGGACGTGGTGCTGCCAGATGTCCTCGAGAATGAAGATGAACCAGAAGCCGACCAAGAAATTTAGCGCGGTGAAGATCCACCAGCCGATGCGCAGCTCGCGCCACATCAGCACGATGCCGAACACGCCCCCCATGAAGATTGGCCCCAGCGTCCAGCGCTCCCAGTATTCCGGCACCCGGCAGAGCGCGCCAAGGACCGGTGTGCCCGGAAACAGAGAGACCCAAGGGCTGGGATAGCCAAAGAGGTTCAGCAACCCGCGATAGAACATCATCGCCCCCACCAGCAGGCAGGTCAGTTGCAGGAAGGTGCGGCGCCAAACCGCCCAATCGATGCGAAATCCCTTGTGCGGTGCATCCGCCGAGGCCGTGTCCATCGTCGCGCCCCTTTCAATAAAACCTTCATTAATGGGCCCAAGTGTGGCAGCTTTAAGGGGTTATGTCCAAATTTTTTCACGTCAAAGATGTATCATGAAAAAGCTTCTGCTCATCGTCTTCCTGGCCCTTCTGGGATCCGCGCTGTTCCTGGAATACAAGCGCCTGACCATAAAACCCTGGCCGGCCACGCATTTCGAGGACGTGGTCGCGCATTTCAAGTACGGCTCCATCGGGGCCGAGGTCGACGGGTTCCCCTTTGCCATCTGGCGTGAACTGCCCACGATCTTTGCCGAGGAAATCCCGCAGGGCTACGCCGGGTTCGGGTTCCTCAGCGAAGAGGGCGAGGATCTGCCCATCGGCGTTTCGGTGCGCCGCATCGGGGTTGAACGCGTGGGTTTCAACTGTGCCACCTGCCATGTCTCGACCTACGAACTGGACGGCGCGCGGCATCTGGTGCTGGGCGCGCCCAACAACGCCCTGGATATCCAAGCCTATATCCGGTTCCTGACCGGCGCCGCGCAGGACCGCAGGCTGACCCCCGACGCGGTGATCGACGCGGCAGAGGCCAACGGGCGCCCGCTGGGTTGGTTCGACCGGCAGGTCCTGCGCCGCGTGGTCTTTCCCCGGTTGGCAGAGGAGGTCGCGACGCTGGAGGCGCGGCTGGCCTGGATGGACCGGCGTCCGCCCCACGGACCCGGGCGTACGGACGCGGGCAATTTCTGGCGCGAACGCTGGGGGCTGAATCCTTCGGGTGACAGCCGCGTCGGCGTGGTCGATTTCCCTTCTATCTGGAACCAGCGGCTGCGCACCGACGGCTGGTTTCACTGGGATGGCAACAACCGCTCTCTGGACGAACGCAACATCTCGGCGGCGCTGGCCGGGGGCGCGGCGGACTGGCTGCTGGAACGGCAGTCGATCGAGCGCGTCTCGGACTGGTTACTGGACTTCCCGTCACCGGACTGGCCCTTGCCGCTGGACGCGGACCGTGTGGCACGGGGACGCGCGATCTATGAGCGTGAGGGCTGCGACACCTGCCACGATCCCGGCAGCCCCAGCCTGGGCCAGGTGACATCGCAGGCGATCCTGGGCACAGACCCGCAGCGCACCGATTTGTTCGATGCGGAAATGGTCAGCTATTTCAGCCAAGTAGGCGAAAAGTATTCATGGCGATTCCACAACTACCGCGCCACGGACGGCTACGCGAACATGCCGCTGGACGGGATCTGGATGCGCGCGCCCTATCTGCACAATGGTTCTGTCCCGACACTGGCTGACCTGCTGTCTCCGCCCGAGGCGCGGCCCGTCACCTTCTTTCGGGGTTGCACCGTTCTGGACCCGGAGAGGGTTGGCTTCACCTGCGAAACCGGGGTCGAACTGGACACGACGCTGACCGGCAACGGCAATGGCGGGCATCTTTGGGGGACTGCGCTGCCCGAGGCGGAAAAGGCGCTGCTGCTCGACTATCTCAAGTCGCTCTGAAGGGGCGGAGGATGGGACCAGAGCGCATTCCGAAGGGCGAAGCGGCGCAGATCCTGCGCCTGACACGCACCAACCTGCAGACGCTCTGGCGGCGGGATGGCGTGGTGAAACGCGGCCAGCATGCCAAGCACCACGGATTGCTGCACGGGCGGTTCCGGGTGCGGACGGATCTGCCGTCATCGCTGGCGCAGGGGGTGTTCCAGCCGGGCGCCGACCACCCCTGCCTGGTGCGGTTGTCCAACGGCGGCCAACAGGACGACCGGGCGCGCGACGTGCGCGGCATGGCGATCAAGCTGCTGGATATACCGGGGATGAAACTGCAGCCGGGGCAGGGACATGTGAGGGAACAGGACTTTGTGCTGGTCGATCACCCGGTCTACTTCTGCAAGGACATGCAGGACTACATGCCCTTCAATCGCCATTTCCTGCCGGTGCAGGCGCTGCGCAGCAAGGGGGCCAGTCCCCTGCGTCTGCTGCGCGCTGTGCGGGGGCTGGTCATGCTGGGCCTCTTTCAGCGGCGCATTCTGCGGGCGGCGCGCGGTTTTGCCGGGCGGCGCGCCGGATCGCTGCTGGCACTGACCTATCACAGCACGACGCCCTACCGGCTGGGCGAACTGGTGGTGAAATACAAGGCCGTGGGGCAGGGCGCATCTGCCGAACCCGCGCAGACCCCGGACGGGTTGGGCACCCGGCTCTGGCAGGCGATGGGCGAGGGAGAGGCGCGTTTTACCTTTGGCGTGGTGGTGCAGGACGATCCCGCCCGCCAGCCCGTCGAGGACGCGCGCGTCGACTGGGAGGCCGCCGGCGCGGATTTCGTGCCTTTGGCCGAGATCGTGCTGCCCCGGCAAGAGAACAGCGCCGACCGGAACGCCGGGGCCGAGGCCATGCGGTTTTCGCCCTGGATGAGCCTGCCCGCGCATCGCCCGCTGGGGGCGATCAACCGTGCGCGGCGCGAGGTCTACCGCGTCATGGCAGAGGCGCGCGGGCCACGGGCCTAGAACACCCCCGCCTCGCGTGCGGCCAGCGCCGCCTGCGTGCGATTGTTCACCTCCAGCTTGCGGTACAGGGTCTTCATATGCAGCTTGATTGTCGGTTCCGTCAGTCCCAGGTCGCGGGCGATTTCCTTGTTCGACAACCCCTGTCCCAGCCCCTTGAGCACGTCCAGTTCGCGCGGGGTCAGCTTGAGCGCCAGGGCCGGGCTGATGCTGTTGTCGGCCTGCGTCATGAAGTCGATGGGGGCGTATTTCTCACCCATCGCCATGAAGCGGACCGCGTTTACCAGCGATTTCGCCGGCAATGTCTTGGGCACGAACCCTGCCGCGCCCAGTTCCAGCGCCTGCTCCGCGATCTCGCGCGTGGCCTGGCCCGAGATCAAGGCGACGCGCTGGCCGCCCGCCATGTCCATCGCCTCGCGCAGGCTGTCCAGCCCCTGCATTCCGGGCATCTTGTAGTCCAGCAGCACGAGGTCATAGACCTCGTCTTCGCGGATGCGGGCGCATGCCTCGGGAAAGCTGGCGGCGGTGCCGATCTCGAACCCGTCGGTCGCGCCCAGGAAGGCCACCAGCGTGTCGCGCAAGAGGTCGTGATCGTCGGCAATCAGTATTCGCATGGGCTGAGTCCTTGCAGCGTGAAGCGCCACGATAGGGCAGGCCCGTAAGTGCGGAGTTAAGCGCCGCGCCCTGCCGGAACTTTGAACGAAAGGAGGCGGCCCGACGCCTTTGGGCAGGAGGCCCGTGCAACAGCACAGGGGCCCGACAATTGCCTATCCCGATGGATAGTCCACACATCCCAAAACACACATGCTCTGTTAAAGGGTCTGTGCCAAGATCCATTTCAAACCCCGAGGGACCCGATTCATGATGACGTTTCCTAATGTGCAGTCCGCCAGCGCCGCTCTTTTCCTGACCTTTGCCCTGGCAGGCGCCGCACCGGCCGAACATCTGCCCGAACCCCATGGCCCTGTCATCCTGACGGTGGAGGGCACGATTGCCCGCACCAATGGCGAAGGTCGGGCGCGTCTGGATCTGCAGATGCTGCGCGACATCGGCGAAACCACCATCACGACGGACACGATCTGGACGGCCGGCACCTCGGAATTCACGGGTGTCGCGCTGGATGACCTGCTGGACTACCTTGGCGCCGAGGGCCAGGAAATCGACGCCCGGGCCATCAACGACTACGCGGTCACCGTGCCCATTGCGGACGCGGTCGAGGGCGGGCCGATCCTGGCCTATGCAATGGACGGCAAGACCATGTCGCGCCGGGACAAGGGGCCGCTCTGGCTGATCTATCCCTATGCCTCTTCCAGCACCTACCGGACAGAGGTCATCTATGCCCGCAGCATCTGGCAGCTTGACCGCATGACCGTCCTGGACTGATCGGGACGGGGATGAGCGCGCTGTCGGACAGGGTATGAGCAGGCGCAACCGTTTCCTGCCGGGCGGGCGCGCGATCTTTTTCGGGGTCGCGCTGATCTGCATGGTCGCCATCGGCTTTCTGGCGGTCGAAATCGTCCGCGACCTGCGTCTGCTGAACTCTGCCAATTCCGACAACGTGCAATGGACCCTGTCCCAGGCAGAGGTCGAATTTCTGGAAATGCGCCATGCGCTGGACACCGCCCGTCGCCAGCCAGAGCCCGACCTCGACCGGCTGATCGAAGAGTTCGATATTTTCTACAGCCGGATTTCCACGCTGGAAACCGGCGCCTTGTACGAATCGCTACGCGACCTCCCGGAATTCGCCGAACCGATGCAGCGCATCCGGCGGACCCTGGACGACCTGGTGCCGCTGATCGACGGCCCCCGGGCCGACCTGGCCGCGGGCCTGCCGCGGATCGAATCCGCCTTTGGCCAAAGCCGCGCCGACCTGCGGGAACTCGCCACCTCCGGCCTCTACCATTTCGCGCGGCAGTCCGATTTCCAGCGGATTTCGGTCGCCGTCACGCTGATGCGGCTGGGTCTGCTGACGTCGGTCCTGGTCATGGTGCTGATCTTTCTTCTGCGCCACGCGCAGAACGCCTCGCGCCAGACCGAACGGCGCGGACATGAGCTGGCCGCCGCCTATACCCGGCTGAACACCATTCTCGACACCTCGCTGGACGCGGTGCTGGTGGCCGATCTGAGCGGCGACATCCAGCAGTTCAACCCAGCCGCCGAGCGAATTTTCAAGTACGATGCGCAGCAGGTCGTCGGCCGCAACATCGGCGGGTTGATCGTGCCTGACCACCTGCGCGACGCGCATGAGGCGGGCATGGCGCGGATGCGCGCGGGGGGCGAACGGCGGGTGGTCGGGCGCGGGCGCGTTCGGCTGGACGCGATGCGCAGCACCGGAGAGGTGTTCCCGGCGGAACTGGCGCTGGAGACCGCCCAGACCGGCAGCGAAGAGATCATCGTCGGGTTCCTGCGCGACATCTCGCACCGCATCTCATCCGAGAACGAGCTGGTCGAGGCACGGGACAAGGCGCTGGCCGGGGAAAAGGCCAAGGCGGACTTTCTGGCGATGATGACGCATGAGATCCGCACACCGCTGAACGGCGTTCTGGGCAATCTCTCGCTGCTGGAGGAAACCGACCTGACCCCGGCGCAGGCGCGCTATGTTCACAACATGGCCGTCTCCGGCAAGCTGTTGATGTCGCATGTGGATGCGGTTCTGGACATCGCGCGGTTCGAATCCGGGGCGACCGCCCTGCGGGCCGAGGTCGTCGATCCGGGCCGGTTGGTCCAGGACATCATCGACAGCCAGACCAGCGCGGCCGAGGCCAATGGCAACACGCTGGACTGGGCCTGGACCGGGGCGCCGGCGGACTGGATCCGTGTCGATGCCTCGCGCCTGCAGCAGGTGCTGGTCAACCTCATCGGCAACGCGATCAAGTTCACCCGCGACGGCCATGTCCAGGTCGAGATCGAGCAGGGCGACCCTTTGGACCAGCCAGGGGCCGAGGCGGGGCTCTGGCTGGAGATCCGAATCATCGACACCGGCATCGGCATTGCCGAGGCGGATCTCGACAGGGTTTTCGAGGATTTCCAGACCAGCGGGTGCACGCAGGACAAGGGTCTTCCGGGCACGGGGCTGGGGCTGGGGATCGCGCGGCGCTTTGTGCGTGCGATGCAGGGGGAGATCGGTGCCGAAAGCACCCTGGGCGAAGGCAGCGTGTTCTGGCTGCGTCTGCCGGTGCGGGCCGCCCGGGCCCCGCATAACGCGGACCGGACCGGAACGGGGTGTGCCCCGGCGGGACCTTGCAGCATTCTCCTGGTCGAGGACAACGAGATCAATCTGGAACTGGCGCGCGACATGCTGAGCCTGATGGGGCATGACGTCAGCATCGCCCGCAACGGGCAAGAGGCGGTGGTGGCCGCAGGGGCGCGGTGTTTCGACCTGATCCTGATGGACATCCGGATGCCGGTGATGGACGGGCTGGCCGCGACCCGGGCAATCCGGGACGGGCAGGGGCCGAACCGTGACGCGCCCATCGTGGCGCTCTCGGCCAATGTCCTGCCCGAGGCCAAGGACCGGTTCATCGCGGGTGGTATGTCGGATTTCCTGGGCAAGCCGCTGATGAAAAAGGAGCTGGCGCAGGTCATTGCCCGCTTCTGCTCGGACGCGGCGTTGGCAGAGGGCGCGCCGCGCGATCCGGCGGTTGACGATCCGCTGGCGGCGCTCAAGGCGCGCTACCTGGATGAAACCTGCGCGCTTTTTGACTGGCTTGCCACGATGCCGGATGACTGGTCCGAGATTGCGGACCGCGCCCACCGGATTGCGGGCAGCGCGGCGGCCTTCGGGCAAGCCGACCTGCGCATGGCGCTGCTGTCGGTCGAGACTACGGCCGAGGCCGAGGATGCTGCGGCCCTCGCGCAGGCGGTCTCCCAGGCCCGCCGGGCCTGGGAGACCGCGCCGGACCCCAGCGTCGCCTGACCCGGCAAGGCTCGACGCGGGCGCGGTTTCGGCGCAGAAAGGCGCGACGCACAACAGCCAAGACGGGGACAATAGCCCATGAACATCGCCTGCTGGTCCGGACCGCGCAACCTGTCGACCGCGATGATGTATGCCTTTGGGGCCCGGCCCGATTGCGGCGTCTGGGACGAACCCTTTTACGCGGCGTACCTGACGCGGACGGGGATCGCGCACCCGATGGGCGCAGAGATCGTCCAGGCAGGCATTCCCGACCCTGCAGAGGTCGCCCGGCGCTGCGCCGCGCCCGCGCCGGGTGGGCAGGCGCATTTCTACCTCAAGCTGATGACCCATCACCACCTGGACGGTGACAGCCTGGACTGGGCCGAAGATGCCGCGCATGTCTTCCTGATCCGCCACCCGGCGCGGGTGCTGGCCAGCTATGCCGCCAAGCGTGAGAATCCGACACTTGCGGACATCGGCTTTGCCCAGCAATGCGCGATCTTCGATGCGGTGCGCGCGCGCGGGTGGCGCTATGCGGTGATCGACAGTTTCGACATTCGCCGCGCGCCCGAGGCGGCGCTGCGGGCGCTCTGCGGGGCCATCGGCCTCGACTTCGATCCGGCGATGCTGGCCTGGCCCGCCGGCGGTCATGCCGATGACGGCGTCTGGGCAAGCCATTGGTACGACGCTGTCCACCGCTCCACCGGCTTTGCCGGGGCCGAGGGGGCGTTGCCCGCCGTGGCCCCGGAGCTGGCGGCGGTGCATGACGCCGCCTTGCCGCATTATCAGCGAATGCGGGCCGAAACCCTGCGCACAAGCGCCTGAAAGCGGCTTGCGCGCGGGCGCCACGGGCAATAGAAGGTGCCAAATTCGCCGACCAGACGCGCCCCGTTTTCCGGGGCGCTTGAATTCCGAGGGAAGAGACATGCAGGTCACCGAGACGCTGAACGAAGGCCTCAAGCGCGGCTACGCCATCACCGTGACGGCGTCCGAGCTGGACGAGAAAGTCACCGAAAAGCTGAAAGAAGCCCAGCCCGACATCGAGATGAAGGGGTTCCGCAAGGGCAAGGTGCCGCTTCCGCTGCTGAAAAAGCAGTTCGGCCAGCGCGTGCTGGGCGAGACCATGCAGGAAGTCATCGACGGTGCCATGAACCAGCACTTCGAGGACTCGGGCGATCGTCCGGCGCTGCAGCCCGAGGTCAAGATGACCAACGAGGACTGGAAAGAGGGCGACGACATTCAGGTCGAGATGACCTACGAAGCCCTGCCCGAAGTGCCCGAATTCGACGCCTCCGGCATCGTGCTGGAACGCCTGGTGGTCAAGGCCGACGACGCGGCCGTTGACGAGGCGCTGGAATCGCTTGCCTCCTCGGCACAGGATTTCGAGGACAAGGACGGCGCGGCCGAGGATGGCGACCAGGTGGTCATCGATTTTGTCGGCAAGGTCGACGGCGAACCCTTCGAGGGCGGCGCCGCCGAGGATTACCCGCTGGCGCTGGGCTCCGGCTCGTTCATTCCCGGCTTCGAAGAGCAGCTGGTGGGCGTTTCTGTCGGTGACGAGAAAGCCGTCGAGGTGAAATTCCCCGAGGAATACGGCGCCGAGCATCTGGCCGGCAAGGACGCGGTCTTTGACGTGACCGTCAAGGGCGTCAAAGCCCCCAAGGCCGCCGAGATCAACGACGAGATGGCGCAGAAATTCGGTGCCGAGGATCTCGACAGCCTCAAGACCCAGATCCGCGAGCGCCTGGAGGCCGAATATGCCGGTGCCGCGCGCCAGGTGATGAAGCGCGCCCTGCTGGACAAGCTGGATGAACTGGTCTCCTTCGAGCTGCCGCCGACCCTGGTCGAAGCCGAAGCCAAGCAGATCGCGCACCAGCTGTGGCACGAGGAAAACCCGGACGTTCAGGGCCACGATCACCCCGAGATCGAGACCACCGAGGAGCACACCAAGCTGGCCGAGCGCCGCGTGCGCCTTGGCCTGCTGCTGGCCGAGCTGGGCCAGAAAGCCGAGGTCGAGGTTTCCGAGGCCGAGATGACCCAGGCGATCATGAACCAGGCACGTCAGTACCCGGGCCAGGAGCGTGAATTCTTTGAATACGTGCGCCAGAACCCGCAGATGCAGCAGCAGCTGCGCGCGCCGCTCTTCGAGGACAAGGTTGTCGACCACATCGTCGAACAGGCCCAGGTGACCGAGAAAGAAATCACCAAGGACGACCTGCAGAAGGCGGTCGAGGAGCTGGACGACGAGTGATCGTCAGCCTCTTTCGAGATACGGAAAAGCCGCCCCGAGGGGCGGCTTTTTTGTTGGAGAAGAGAGGCCGAGGCAACGTTGCCGCGACAGGCTGCTATCCTGTTGCCGGAACGACGCTTTTGGGAAGGGACCGCGCATGACGATCACAACTCGACGTGCTGAAATCGATCGGCCGGATTGTCGCGAATACCCTGCGGGTGATGTCCAGGGCTATTGAGCCGGGGATGACAACGCATGAGCTGGACGAGATCGGACGCGCCGAACTTGACCGCGAGGGGGCGCAGTCTGCGCCGAAATCGACCTATGGGTTCCCCGGGACAACCTGCATCAGCGTCAATGAAGAGATTGCGCATGGCATTCCCGGTGGCCGCGTCATCGAGGCTGGGGATCTCGTGAACATTGATGTCTCCGCTTCCAAGGCGGGCCTGTTCGCGGATACCGGGGCCAGCTTCCGCGTCAGGCCGGTCAAACCATCCCTTGACCGGCTGTGCCGGGATGGCAAACGCGCCATGCAGATCGGGATTGCACAAGTGGGACATGACAGACCCTTGGCCGGAATTGGCAAGGCGATTGGCCGCTTTGCCTCGGCCCGTGGTTATACTTTGCTCCGCAACCTCGCCAGTCATGGCGTGGGCCGAACCTTGCACGAATACCCGGATGAAATCGCCACATGGCCGACGCGGGGGGGGGACAGGCGCCGCATCCACAAGGGATTGGTCCTGACGATTGAGCCATTCTTGTCCAACGGCGGGATGATGGCGACAGAAGGCGCGGACGGCTGGACCCTTTACAGCCAGCCACCCGCTTTGGCGGTGCAATTTGAGCATACGGTCGTCACCACGGATCGCGCGCCGATCATTGCGACGCTGCCGGGCTGAGCCAGACGCGCAGGCCGCCACAGGATGGGTTTTGCAAACCCATCCTGACGCTCCCTCACGTCGCCAGGACGTTCCGGAACAACCAGGGATCGCTCTCGTCGATGTCCTCGGGGAAATGCTCCCAGCGGTCCTGCAGCGGGGTCCAGTCGGTGTAATGCGCCTCGACCGGGCCAAGGTAGGGGCGTTGCACCTCAAGACAGCGGGCGTGGTCCATCTCGTCGGTTTCGACGATGCCGGCGTTCGGGTTTTCCAGCGCCCAGACCATGCCCGCAAGCACGGCAGATGTTACCTGCAAACCGGTGCTGTTCTGGTAGGGGGCAAGGTCGCGTGCCTCTTCGTTGGACAGGCGTGAGCCGTACCAGAGCGCGTTCTTCTCATGCCCGAACAGCAGCACGCCCAGCTCGTCGATGCCCTCGACGATCTCGTCCTCGGTCAGGATGTGGTGCTTGGTCTGCTGGTGGCCCGAGCCGAACATTTCGTGCAGCGACAGCACCGCGTCGTCACAGGGGTGATAGGCATAGTGGCAGGTCGGGCGGAACTCGGGGTGGGCGCCTTCGCCCACGGTGTAGTAGTCCGAGATCGAGATCGCCTCGTTATGGGTCACGAGAAAGCCGAACTGCGGCCCCGGCGTGGGGCACCAGGTATGGACGCGGGTGATGGCGCCGGGCCGTTCCAGCCAGATCCCCGCCTGACAGCCGCTGTCCTGGCGGTGGCCGTTTTCGGGGAACCAGGTTTCATGCGTGCCCCAGCCCAGCTCGGCGGGCTGGAACCCCTCGGCGATGAAGCCCTCGACCGACCAGGTGTTGACAAAGACATTGCGTGGCCGGGGCAGGCGGCGCGCCTGGGTGTCGCGTTCGGCGATGTGGACGCCCTTGACGCCCAGCGACATCATCAGCTTTGCCCAGCCGTCGCGGTCTGTCGGTGCCGTCACCTCGCGACCGGTGTCCTTGGCCAGCGTCAGCAGGGCTTCCTTGACGAACCAGCTGACCATGCCCGGGTTGGCGCCGCAGCAGCTGACCGCCGTGGTGCCGCCGGGGTTGCGCGCCTTCTCGTCCCGCACCTTTTGGCGCAGGGCATAGTTGGTGCGCGCGGCGTTGTCCGTCGTGCCGAAATAGTAGCCTGCCCAGGGCTCGACCACCGTGTCGATATAGGGCACCCCGATCTCTCGGCAGAATTTCATCATGTCCAGCGAGGAGGTGTCGACCGAGAGGTTGACGCAAAAGCCCTTGCCCTCCGGGAACAGACCGCCCAGCACCTCACGGTAGTTCTCGGGCGTCAGGGCAACCCGCAGGTGGTTCAGCTTGTGCTGGCGCAGGAAATTGGCCTGGCCCGCATCGGGTTCGATCACGGTCAGCTTGTCGGCGTCATAGTCGAAATGGCGTTCGATCAGGGGCCAGACGCCCTTGCCGATGGAACCGAAGCCGATGATGACGATGGGGCCGTCGATCCGGCCATAGACGGGGTAGTCCTGGGTCACGCGTATCTCCTGTCAGGTTGAGACAAGTCATAGGGGCCAAGGCGCGGCAGGGCAAATGCACAGAGCGCGGCAACAAAAAAACCGCGCGGGGCTGGCCCGCGCGGTTCTCTGTCATTCAGGGCCGGAAATCAGCCGACGGTCGCGCCGTCTTCGCGCCACACGGCGATGACCGAGGAGCGCGGCTTGCCTTCGCCGTCCGGCCACGAGCCGCCCGGGTGCTGGATGCCGACAAAGGCCACCTTGCGGTCCTCGGACCAGCACAGGCCGGTCACTTCGGCGCCGTAGGGCGCGGTCAGGAAGCGGGCGATTTCACCCGTGTCCGTGTTGCCGACCAGCATCTGGTTGTTGCCCATGCCGGCAAAGTCACCCTCGTTGCTGTAGTTGCCGTCGGTCTGGATCCAGAGCAGGCCCTTGGTGTCAAAGGCCATGCCGTCGGGCGAGTTGAACATGTTGCCCGGGGTGACGTTGTCCGACCCGCCGTAGGCGTTGTCGTAAACCTCGGGGTTGCCGGCCATGACATAGAGATCCCAGGCAAAGCCGTCCGCCCCGTGGTCGCCGCCTTCGGGTGTCCAGCGCACGATCTGGCCGTAGTTGTTGGTCTCACGCGGGTTCGGGCCGCCAACCGGGGTTTCGTCGCCGCCGGCGTTGGGCTTGATGCCGCGGTTCTTGTTGTTGGTCAGGGCGCAATAGGCCTCGGCCTTCAACGGGTGCGCGGCGATCCATTCCGGGCGGTCCATCGTGGTGGCGCCGACCTTGGACCCGGCGATGCGCGCGTGGACGAGGATCTCCTCGATCGGCATGCCGGTGGTTTCCGGGGTCAGGGCCAGCCACTCGCCGGTCTGGTCGTCGTTGAACCTGGCAACGTACAGCGTGCCGTCCGACAGCAGGCCATCGGTGGGCTCACCTTCGGCCCAGGTGCCGGTCGAGACGTATTTGTACATGAACTCGCCGCGCTCGTCGTCGCCCATGTAGACGACGATCCGACCATCGGCGGCCTGCACCATCTCGGCGTTCTCGTGCTTGAAACGGCCCAGGGCGGTGTGCTTGACCGGCGTGCTGGTCGGGTCGGCGGGGTCGATTTCCGTCACCCAGCCGTGGCGGTGGGGTTCGTTGGGCTCTTTCGACAGGTCGTAGCGCGGGTCGAACTGTTCATAGGCATAGCGGCCGCTGCCGCCGATGCCGTAGCGCTCGAAGCCCTCGGTCGCGTCGTACTCGCCGGTCGCACCGAAGTAGCCGTTGAAGTTTTCTTCGCAGGTCAGGTAGGTGTTCCACAACGTACGGCCCGAGCCACAGTTGTTCATCGTGCCCAGCGGGGACATGCCTTCGGGGTCGGCGCCGGTCTTGACCAGGTCGGACCCGGCGGCGGGGCCATCCATGACCATCTGGGTGTCATGGTGAATGCGGCGGTTGAAGGGGCTGTCCTTGACCACGGCAAAACCGTCGCCGCTGTCGGCCACTTCCATCACGGTCACGCCCTGCATGTGCTTGAGAAGCTGCACTTCCTCGGCGGTCTTGGGCATGCCTTCGCTTTCGGCGGGCAGGTTGATCTTGGGGTTCACATATTCCGAGTTCACCGCGATGACCTGCTTGCCGTCGATGGAAAAGAGTTCCATCCCGTCGGTGTTCTCGCCAAAGACCTTGTCGGCCATCGCGGCGGGCACACCGGTTTCCGGCGAATAGGCGCCGTCGGCTTCGGACCACAGGGCATCGCCCCAGCGCACCAGCGGCTTCCACTGGTAGCCGGCGGGGACGTGGATGTCGAAATCGGTGGCGATGTCGATCGGCTCGAAGTCGAAGGCGGCGGCCTGTGCGCGGGCCGAGGTGGCCGAGCTCAGGACACCGGCGCCGAAGACGGCAGCGCCCGAACCAAAGGCCAGCGCACCGCCCAGGAAACCACGGCGCGAGATGGCGCGTTCGACAACGGCATCAAAATCGGTCTGGGCAGGGCGCGGATCGCGCATCTCGTCGAAATCGTCCCAGGACAGATCGACAATGTCAGATTTCTTCATGGCTGGCCTCTTATCAGCTTGCAAACTTGGCAAAGCCGCCTGCGGTCCGCGGCGGCTTCCAACAGGTTCTGATGTGATCCGGCAACGTGAAATGGGCGTTACGGTTTTGTGAAGTTTATATGTATCTATACGGCAAGGCGCTGATAAAAATGAAAAAAACCGCGCCGGACAGATCCGGCGCGGCTTGATTGTCTGTTCTGCGGCAATGTGCCGGATCAGTCGTCGTCTTCGTCGGTCTCGTCCGAACGCGCCGGGCCTGTATCGCCGTCGTCGTCGTCGGATGCGGCGCTGCCGATGTCGTCGAACAGCTGGCTGACCTCGAATTCGGCCTGTGCCTCTTCCTCGGCGGCCAGGTCCTGGATCGACTTGCCTGTTTCCTGCAGCTCGGCCTCTTCGGGCGACCGTGCAACGTTCAGGGTGATGACGACCATCACCTCGGGGTGCAGGTGCACCTCGACTTCGTGCAGGCCCAGTTCCTTGATCGGCTGGCGGATGATCACCTGCTTGCGGTCGATCGAGAAGCCGTTTTCGGTGGCCACGTTCGACGCGTCACGGGTGGTGACGGAGCCGTAGAGGTTGCCGCCGTCCGATGCCGAGCGAATCACGACGAACCTCTGTCCGTCCAGACGCTCGCCCAGGGCTTCGGCCTCTTTGCGGGACTCGAGGTTGCGCGCCTCGAGCTGAGCCTTCTGCTCTTCGAACTGGGCGATGTTCTCTTTCGAGGCGGTCAGCGCCTTGCCCTGAAGCAGCAGGTAGTTACGTGCGAAGCCGGGCTTGACGTCGACGACGTCGCCCATCTGGCCCAGCTTGGCCACACGTTCGAGAAGGATGACTTGCATGATGCGGACTCCTTACTTCACGGCGTAGGGCAGCAGGGCGAGGAAGCGGGCGCGCTTGATGGCGCGGGCCAGTTCACGCTGCTTCTTTGCCGAGACGGCGGTGATGCGGCTGGGGACGATCTTGCCGCGTTCGCTGACGTAGCGCTGCAGCAGACGGGTGTCCTTGTAGTCGATCTTGGGTGCATTGTCGCCCGAGAAGGGGCAGACCTTGCGGCGGCGGAAAAACGGTTTTGCAGCCATGGGTTATCTCCTCTTCTTCAGGTCAGTCGCGAGGCCGGCGTTCGCGGCGGTCGCTGCGTTCGTCGCGCTTCTGCATCTGGACCGACGGGCCTTCGGGGTGTTCGTCGACCTTGATGGTCAGCACGCGCATCACGTCGTCATGCAGGCGCATCAGGCGTTCCATTTCCTGAATGGCCGTCGCGGGGGCGTCGGTCTTGAGGAAGGCGTAGTGGCCCTTGCGGTTCTTGTTGATCTTGTAGGCCATCGTCTTGACGCCCCAGTACTCGCTGTCGACGACCTTGCCGCCGTTGTCCGCGAGGACGGTGCTGAAATGTTCGACAAGGCCTTCAGCCTGCGCGTTGGACAGATCCTGACGCGAGATGAATACATGCTCGTAAAGCGGCATGTGCACTCCATTTCTATCATGGCGCATTTCATAGGGCAGGGGCCTGGTCCCTTCGCGCCCTGCCCACGAGAGACTGCGCGGGTAAACGTCGTTGCGAAGAGAGCGCTCCGTATACACGGATCGGCGCGTGGCGCAAGAGGGCGCGCGGTTCCCCGGATTACCCCGGTTGCGCCCCATTCCGGGCACAATTTCACGGTTAACCTGACATCAACCAACAACCGGAGCGATACTCATGGCCCTGACAGACTTCAATGCCTCGCTGACGCTTGGGTCCGGCGTTTCCCTGCCGCGCCTGCCCGAGGGCCTGTTGCGCCGGATCGGGGGGTCCGCGCTGGCGCTGGTCGCCTATCTGATGTGGATCATGCCGATGGGTCTGGATGCGCCGATACTGATGCCGTTCAAGCTGGGCCTGTCCTGCCTGATGCTGAGCGCGGCGCTTGGCATGTCGCTGCGCCTGCGCGGCGAGGATCGCTGACCCCGGCGGACCATTCCCGCCCCCTCAGGTGATTGCGCAAGCCTCCGCGGGCTAGTAAGGCAGGCGGACGGAATTTCACGGTGAGGAGAGGGGCATGAGCCGCGCATTCATCTTTCCCGGACAGGGGGCACAGACCATCGGCATGGGTCGCGACCTGGCCGAGGCCTATCCGGCGGCCCGCGCCGTCTTCGATGAGGTCGACGAGGCGCTGGGGGAAAAGCTCTCCTCGTTGATCTGGGAGGGCGAGATCGAGACCCTGACCCTGACCCAGAATGCCCAGCCGGCGCTGATGGCCACCTCGATGGCCGCCATGCGCGCGCTGGAGGCCGAGGGCGTCGGCATCGAGGCTGCGGCCTTCGTCGCAGGGCACTCGCTGGGCGAATACTCCGCACTGACCGCTGCCGGGGCGCTGACCGTTGCCGATGCGGCGCGGCTGTTGCGCAAGCGCGGGCAGGCCATGCAGGCCGCCGTTCCGGTGGGCGAGGGCGCGATGGCCGCGCTGCTGGGGCTTGACCTCGACGCGGTGCGCAAGGTGGCCGAAGAGGCCGCGCAGGGCGATGTCGTCGCGGCGGCCAATGACAACGACCCCGGCCAGGTGGTGATCTCGGGCCAGAAGGCGGCCGTGGAACGCGCGGTCGAGATCGCCAAGGGTGCGGGCGCCAAGCGCGCCGTCATGCTGCCCGTCTCCGCCCCCTTCCACTGTGCCCTGATGCAACCCGCCGCCGAGGACATGGCCAAGGCGCTGGCCGAGGTCACGATCAAGGCGCCTGTCGTTCCGGTGGTCTCGAACGTCGAGGCGGCGCCGGTGAGCGACCCCGACCAAATCCGCGCCCTGCTGGAGGCGCAGATCTGCGGCGCTGTCCGCTGGCGCGAATCCGTCGCCCGCATGGTCGCGGACGGGGTCGAGGAGTTCTGGGAAATCGGCGCGGGCAAGGCCCTGTCAGGCATGGTGCGCCGAATCCACCGCCCCGCGGCGGTGCGCAATATCGGCACTCCGGCGGATGTGACCGCCGCCGTCGAGGCCGTGCGGGGCTGAGGCCCGCGCAGCGACATTAAAGAGAGGAAGCAAGCATGTTCGATCTGACGGGAAAATCCGCGCTGATCACCGGGGCCTCGGGCGGCATCGGCGGGGCCATTGCCAAGGCGCTGCACGGCGCGGGCGCCAACGTGGGACTGTCGGGCACCCGGGTAGAGCCGTTGGAGGCGCTGGCCGCAGAGCTGGGCGAGCGCGCCTTCGTGCTGCCCTGCAAGCTGGACGATGCTGAGGCCGTCGCCGCGCTGCCGAAACAGGCGGCCAAGGCGATGGGCAGTGTCGACATCCTGGTGAACAACGCCGGGATCACCCGCGACAACCTGTTCATGCGCATGTCGGACGACGAATGGCAGAGCGTGCTGGACGTGAACCTGACCGCCACTTTCCGGCTCTGCAAGGGCGTGCTGCGCGGCATGATGAAATCCCGCTGGGGCCGGATCGTGAACATCTCCTCCGTCGTGGGCGCCACCGGCAACCCCGGGCAGGGCAACTATGCCGCCGCCAAGGCGGGCATGGTCGGCATGTCCAAGTCGCTGGCCTATGAGGTTGCCAGCCGCGGCATCACCGTGAACGCCGTCGCCCCCGGCTTTATCGAGACGGCGATGACCGACAAGCTGACCGACGACCAGAAGAGTGCGATCCTGGGCCAGATTCCCGCCGGCCGCATGGGCGCGCCCGAAGAGATCGCCGCCAGCGTGCTCTATCTGGCCAGCCCCGAAGCTGCTTACGTCACGGGAACGACGTTGCACGTCAACGGTGGCATGGCCATGTTGTAGGCGTCCGGTGCTGTTGCGCTGCGGCGTGGGAAAGCGTTTGCCATCCCCGCCGCCTGTGCTATAGGCCGCGCAGATTTTCGACCGGTTGCGTGCCATAGTACGCAAGCGGTCAACCCGGGGTGCCGGGGGATCGAGCCGCCCGTCAGGGCAAAAAGACGCCACGCCACGGGCAGGGCAGAATGGGCGACATGCCCGACAGACTTGTGAGGAAGAGACATGAGCGACATCGCAGATCGCGTGAAGAAGATTGTGGTCGAGCATCTGAGCGTCGAAGAAGAGAAGGTGACGGAATCGGCCTCTTTCATCGACGATCTGGGCGCCGACAGCCTGGACACCGTGGAACTGGTGATGGCCTTCGAAGAAGAGTTCGGCATCGAGATCCCCGACGACGCGGCCGAAACCATCCAGACCTTCGGCGACGCGGTCAAGTTCATCTCGGACGCGCAATAAGCCGCTCGTTTCACCTGTTCGGGTGAAGAAGGAACGGCGTGCCTTACGGGCGCGCCGTTTTTTCTGTTGGTCCCGCACGCCCCGCCATGACGCTTTCACAGTGACAAGGTTGCCCGCCCCGTGCTGTTCATCACGATCTGGCCGCTCTTTGCCCTGATCTGCCTGGGCTATGTCCTGGTCCGCAAGGGGTTTCCGGACCCGGGGTTCTGGCCCGCGGCGGAGCGGGTCAACTATTTCCTGCTGTTCCCGGCGTTGCTGGTCTCCAGCCTTGTGGATGCGCCGCTGGGCGATCCGCAAATCCTGCGGCTGGGGGCTGCGGCGCTGGTGACGATCCTGCTGGCGGCGGGCGGGCTTGCGCTGGCCCGGCGGATCTTTCCGGCGCCTGCCGCCCGGTTCGGCCCCGCGCTGCAGGGCACGGTGCGGTTCAACACCTACCTCGGTCTCGCCGTCACGGCGAGCCTTGCCGGGGACCTGGGGATCGAACGGGCGGCGGTCTACCTGGCGATCTGCGTGCCCGTGGTCAACGTGCTGTCGATCATGGCGCTGAGCGAACGCGAAATCCTGAGCCGTCCCGGCGCCCTGATCCGCACCATGCTGCGCAACCCGCTGATCCTGGCCTGCCTTGTCGGGATCGCGCTGGCGCTGCTGGGGCTGGGCCTGCCCTATGGCATCGGCACCTTCATGGAGCTGCTGGCGCGCGGCAGCTTGCCGTTGGGCCTGCTCTGCGTCGGTGCGGCGCTGCAACCCCGCGCACTTGGGCGCGACGGGCTAGTGGTTGGCGGCAACGCCGCCCTGCGCCTTTTGGTAATGCCGATGCTGGCGGCGGGTGTGGCGCTGCTCTTTGGCCTCGACGGGGTCGAGGCGCTGGTTCTGGTGGTCTTTTCCGCCATCCCCACGGCGCCCACGGCCTATGTCTTGACGCGTCAGTTGAACGGGGATGGCACGCTGATGGCCGGTCTGGTGACGGCGCAAACGCTGGCCGCCATCGTCACCATCCCGCTGGTCCTGCTTGTGCTTGGCTACGGCTGAGCCTCAGCCCTTCTGCGCCTTTTCCACCGCCTTTGCCGCGTCCCAGAGCGCATCCATTTCCTGCAAATCGCTGTCCTCGGGGCGACGCCCCTGTTCGGCCAGCGCAGCCTCGATGGCGCGGAACCGCCGGGTGAACTTGGCATTGGCCGCGCGCACCGCCGCCTCGGGGTCGATCCCCATGTGCCTCCCCAGGTTGGCCATGACGAACAGCAGGTCGCCGAATTCCTCGAAGCGATGCGCCTCATCCTCGGCCTGCCGCAGCTCGTCCATCTCTTCGGCGACCTTGTCCATGACCTCGTCCGTGGTGGGCCAGTCGAACCCCACGCGCGCCGCCCGTTTCTGCAGCTTGACCGCCCGCAGCAGCGCCGGCAGACCCAGCGCCACCCCGTCCAGCACACCGCGTTCGGCCTTGGCGGCGCGCTCGGCGGCCTTGATCGTCTCCCAGTCGCGGGTCTGCTGGTCCGCCGATTTGTCCCGGCTTTCGTCGCCAAAGACATGCGGATGCCGTGCGACCATCTTGTCCGACATGCCGTCGGCCACCTCGTCAAAGCTGAACAGCCCGGCCTCGGTGGCCATCTGCGCGTGAAAGACCGACTGGAACAGCAGGTCGCCCAGCTCGCCCTTCAACTCGTCCCAGGCCTCGCGCTCGATCGCGTCCGAAACCTCGTAGGCCTCTTCGATCGTATAGGGCGCGATTGTGGCAAAGGTCTGCTCCAGGTCCCAGGGACAGCCCGTTTCAGGATCGCGCAGCCGCCGCATGATTTCCAGCAGGCGGGGCATCCCCCCGTTCGGGTCGTGGATCAGGTCGTTGTTCATCGCGCCTTGCCTCCGAGCTTCGGCTCAAGGGATGCAGGAAGGCGGCGCGGGAGTCCAGCAACCGGGCGCGCAAGGCGCCCGCTGCCTTGTCGGCTCAGCCTGCCACACGCACGATGTTGCGGAAATCGAGGTCTATTTCGTTCAGAAACGCCTTGTAGTCCTCTGTCTGGTTCATCGCAGTGTAGGTCTTTTCGATGGCAGTCATCGACGGATAGCCCGTCGCCATCAGACGGTGCCCGGCTGCTGACCCTGTCATGATCGTGAAATGGCGTATGGCCATTGCGCCATTCTTCCGCATGAGCGGCGCAACCTGCCCGATCCGGTCCGACTGAGGCGTGGGAGAGGCCCAGCGGGTCAGCACGCCGTAGGCCGGAACCTCCGTCGGCTGCTCGTCGAGGCCGATATCCTCACTTTTCAGGATGTTGCGCTGCACCACGGCGACCTTGCCACTGCCGACGATCTTTTCGTAGGCGGCTGAAGTTCCGTAAACGTCGAACGCCTTGCCGATGCCGCTCATGTCGCTGTAACCCTGCAACAGGACGAGATGCCCGGCATGATCGCCTGTGGACATGACTCCGTATCGGGTCATCCGGGCACCGGCCCCGGATTTGAGATCGTCACATAATCCGGCGAGGTGACCAAGCGCGTCGGAAAGAAAAGCGGTGTCGCAACGGGCGACGGTGATCATGGAATAAGATGCAACTGACATAGCTTTTATCCTCCATGTAAAAGCGCCATCCAAAAGTTGACGCAACGTAATATTACCATGCAGCGTGTCTTTCCCGCAGCTTTTTCGGTGTCGGCGATGTATTTCAACCATCGCAGAGCAATGCGCCAAGGGAACAGCTTTAGGGAGACCATCATGCCCGTCATCAATTCCATCGCTGCCGCCGCCGAAGAGATGTCAGGCTGGCGGCGCCACCTGCACATGCACCCCGAGTTGTGCCTGCAATGCCATGAAACGGCGGGCTTTGTTGTCGACCGCCTGCGCGAGATGGGCATCACCGAGATCCATGAGGGCATCGCCGAAAGCGGCGTCGTGGCGGTGATCGAAGGGCAGGGGCCGGGCCCCGTGACCGGCCTGCGCGCCGACATGGACGCTCTGCCGATGCAGGAGGAGACCGGCGCCGAATGGGCCAGCACGGTGCCGGGGCGGATGCATGCCTGCGGCCATGACGGGCACACCGCCATGTTGCTGGGCGCGACGAAATACCTGTCGGAAACCCGGCGATTCACCGGCAGGGTCGTCCTGATCTTTCAACCGGCCGAGGAAAGCGTCGGCGGCGGGCGGATCATGGTCGAAGAAGGGATCATGGACCGTTTCGGCGTCGAGGAGGTCTATGCGCTGCACACCGATCCCTTTGGCGAGCTGGGAGAGTTCCGGACCTGCCCGGGGCCGATCATGGGGGCGGTGGATGATTTCACCCTGCGCATTCGCGGACAGGGCGGACATGCCGCCTATCCCCAGACCTGCCGCGACCCGATGCCGGCGGCACTTGCCATCGGCCAGGCGCTGCAGACGGTGGTCTCGCGCAATACCGATCCGCTGGGGTCGCTGGTGGTCTCGCTGACCATGTTCCACGGCGGCACCGCCACCAACATCATCCCCGAGGAGGTCATGCTGGGCGGCACAGTGCGCAGCCTGACGCCCGAGGTGCGCGACATGGCGGAACGCCGCATCCGCCAGATCGCGGCCAGCGTCGCCGAAGGCTATGACGTCGAGGGGCTGCTGGACTACCGGCGCAACTATCCGCAGACCATCAACCACGCGGACCAGACACGCTTTGCCACCGAGATCGCGCGCGAGGTCTCGCCCCGCGTCGTCGATGACCTGCCACCCGAAATGGGGGCAGAGGATTTCTCCTACATGCTTCAGGCGCGGCCGGGCGCCTTTCTTTTCCTTGGACAGGGGATCGGCCCCTCCGCCCATCACCCCGCCTTCGACTTCAACGATGCGGTGGCCCCCATCGGCGCCAGCTTCTTTGCCCGGCTGATCGAGAAACGGCACGCGCTGGGGTGAATCCAGCGCTTTTTTGAGTATTTCCAGAGAGAAGAAACTGGGCGCGTGCTGCTGGTTTCTTCTCTCGTAAAATACTCATTCTCCATCCCGGAAAGCCACGCGTCGCTCGGGCCCCTTTTCAATGCCGCGCCAAGCAGGCAGTCTGACGCGCAAAGGAGACCAACCCATGCCCATCGTCAATTCCATCGCCGCGCTCGAACCCGAGATGACCGAATGGCGCCGTTTCCTGCACCAGCACCCGGAACTGGGACTGGACTGTTTCAAGACCGCGGAATTCGTCGTCGAAAAGCTCAAGGGCTTCGGCATCACCGAGGTTCACACCGGCATTGCCCGCACCGGCGTTGTCGCCATCATCGAGGGGCGCGGGCCGGGGCGGACGATCGGGCTGCGCGCCGACATGGATGCGCTGCCGATGGAGGACCTGTCGGGCACCGATCACGCCTCCACGGTGCCGGGCATGGCGCATACCTGCGGCCATGACGGGCATACGACCATGCTGCTGGGCGCGGCGAAATACCTGGCTGAGACGCGCAATTTCTCGGGCAAGGTGGCGCTGATCTTCCAGCCGGCCGAGGAAAACGAGGGCGGCGGGCGTATCATGGTCGAAGAGGGCATGATGGATCGTTTCGGCATCGACGAGGTCTATGGCATCCACAACATGCCCGGCGGCGCGGTGGGCCACATGTACACCAATCGCGGCGCGTTGCTGGCCGGGGTGGACGAGTTCACGATCCGGATCACCGGTCAGGGCGGTCACGGCGCCATGCCCTTCCAGACGCGGGATCCGGTGGTTTGTGCCGCCTCGATGGTGCAGGCGCTGCAGACCATCGTCAGCCGCAACGTCGACGCGCTCGACCGGCTGGTGGTCAGCGTGACCCAGATCCACACCGGCAGCGCGATGAACATCGTACCGGAAACCGCGCTGCTGAACGGCACCGTGCGCTATTTCGACAAGGAGGTGCAGGCCGTCGTCAAGACCCGCATGGCCGAGATCGCCGAGTTCCAGGCCAAGAGCTTTGGCATGCGTGCCGAGCTGGATTATGTCGAAGGCTACCCGCCGACGATCAACCACCCGGAACAGGCAGAATTCGCCGCCTCTGTCGCGCAAGAGGTCGTCGGGGCCGAGGCCGTCGATCTGGAATCTCCGCCGATCATGCCGGGAGAGGATTTCTCCTACATGCTGGAGGCGCGGCCCGGGGCCTATCTCTTCCTCGGCCAGGGCGACACGCCGGTCTGTCACCATCCGCAGTATGATTTCAACGACGGCATCGCGCCGGTGGGCGCCAGCTTTTTCGCCCGCCTGGTGGAAAAGGCCTTGCCGCCGGGCTGACCGCCCGTGTTTCTTTGGGCTGAAAATACCTCCGGGGGTGAATGGACCAGAGGTCCAGAGGGGGCAGCGCCCCCTTGCCCCCCTTTGCCACAGGATCGAACCGATGAGCCTTGAAGACGCCAAGCGCCAGATCGACCATGCCTTTACCCGCGACGATTTCAAGGGACCCTCCTTCGAGAATGTCTTTGCGGGCGCGGCGTCCTTTCTGCGACGCAAATACACCAAGGACCTGGCGGGCGTGGATATCGCTGTGACGGGCCTGCCCTTCGACCAGGCCGTCACCAACCGGCCCGGGACGCGGCTGGGGCCGCGCGCGATCCGCGAGGCCTCGTTGCTGCAACCCTGCGACGCACCCTATGGCTGGGGCTATGACGTGTTGTCCGAGTTCGCCATCGCGGATTACGGCGACATGGCCTTCGACTATGCCATGCCTTCGGAGGTGCCGGCGCGGATCGCCGAACACGTGGGCGGTATCCTGGACGCGGGGGCGGCCTGTGTCGTGCTGGGCGGCGACCATTCGGTCACGCATGGCTGCCTGCGCGCCCATGCCGAGAAACACGGGCCGCTGAGCGTGATCCAGTTCGACGCCCATACGGACACCTGGGCCGACGACGATGCCGCGCGGGTCGATCATGGCACCTTCATGTACAAGGCCGCGAAAGAGGGCATCGTGGTGCCGGAACGCTCGGTCCAGATCGGCATCCGCACGGACAACCCCGACACGCTGGGCTTCAACATCCTCGACGCGCGCCAGGTCCACCGCGAGGGGCCTGAGCGGATCGCCGAACGGGTGCACGAGATCGTCGGCGCGCAGCCCTGCTACATCACCTTCGACATCGACGCCCTGGACCCGGCCTTTGCGCCGGGCACCGGCACGCCGGTCTGGGGTGGGCTGTCCAGCCACCAGGCGGCGGTGATCCTGCGCCACCTGGCGGGGATCGACCTGAAAGGCGGCGACGTGGTCGAGGTCTCGCCGCCGTTCGATACCACCGGGGCCACGGCGGTGGCGGCGGCGCATGTGGGGATGGAGCTGCTCTGCCTCTGGGGTTGGACCCGTCGGGCACAGTGACGTGACAGGCTGTTGCGAAACCTTGGCTTTCAGAATCGGGCGGGGGCATGGCATGCCCCCTTCCAGAGCCTAATCGGGAGATAGAGACAGCAGGTGCGCTTGGTATTCCTCATCCTCATTCTTGTGATCCTGGGCGGTCTGGCCTGGATCCGCCTGGCGCCGTCGGATCCGGAGGTCTGGCACGTCGATCCCCAGGTGACGGCCGACCAGGACCTGGCGGCCGGTGTGCGGCGGCGGATCGCAGCGGGCGAGGAGGGCTTTGCCCGGCTGCACGCGATCATCCTTGAAACGCCCCGGACCGAGGTCCTGGCGGGCAGTATCGCCGAGGGCCAGGTCACCTATATCACCCGCTCGCTGTGGATGGGGTTCCCCGACTATACCACCGTGCGCCAGAACGGCGATGTGCTGGAGCTCTGGGCGCGGGCGCGTTTCGGTCAGTCGGATCTGGGGGTGAACCGGGCGCGGGTGGATGACTGGCTGAGCCGGTTGTAACTCTGGACGATGTCGGCGGGCGTCTGACGGCGCTTGTCCCGGCGCTGCCGGAACGTCGCCCCGCCCGCCGTCCCGCAGGCCCGCCGTCCCGCAGGCCTGTCGCTTCCGGAGTCACCAGTGAACAGGCCACGCGCCTGTCCTCCGAAACCCGCCATCGCTGACAGATGCCCGAGGCAAACGGCGCCGTCCCGCAAGGGCAAGCCGCGCGGGGCGCGGGGCTGCGCCCCCTTGCGGGCCGGCCCCCTTCGCCTCTTTTCGGCATCAGCGATGGAGGGCTCCGGCGAACAGGCACTGCGGGTGGGTGTTCAGGGCGTCTTGACGCCCCTCGCGGGATGGGCAATGCATCCCGGATGATCCCGACAGAGAGACTCCAACAGATCAAGGAACGGCTGGAATACGTCGAGGCCCGCATGTCTGCGGGTGAGGGCGATATTGCCGCGCTGGGCCGTGAATATGCCGACCTGCGTCCGGTGGTGGCCCAGATCGCCGAATGGGAGCGTCTGGTGGCCGAGATCGCCGAGGCCGAGGCGCTGCTGGACGACCCCGAGATGAAGGCCCTGGCCGAAGAGGAACTGCCGGACCTGCGCGCGCGCCTGCCCGAGGCCGAGCACGCGGTGCAGCTGGCGCTCTTGCCGCGCGATGCCGCCGATGCGCGGCCCGCCATGCTGGAGATCCGCCCCGGTACCGGCGGCGACGAGGCGGCGCTTTTTGCCGGGGATCTCGCGCGGATGTACCAGCGCTATGCCGAGGCCAAGGGCTGGCGCTGGGAGGTGATCGAGGAGCAGCTTTCCGAACTGGGCGGCGTGCGCGAGCTGGTGGTGCGCATCGCTGGCGAGGGCGTCTTTGCGCGGCTGAAATACGAAAGCGGCGTGCACCGTGTCCAGCGCGTGCCCGAAACGGAATCGGGCGGGCGTATCCATACATCTGCCGCCACCGTTGCCGTTCTGCCCGAGGCCGAAGAGGTGGATATCCGGATCGACCCGAACGATCTGCGCATCGACACCATGCGGTCGTCGGGGGCGGGCGGCCAGCACGTCAACACCACGGATTCGGCGGTCCGGATCACCCATATCCCCACCGGGATCGTGGTCACGAGTTCCGAGAAGAGCCAGCACCGCAACCGCGAGATCGCCATGCAGGTTCTGCGCGCGCGGCTGTTCGACCAGCAGCGCCAGCAGGCGGATGCGGAACGCTCTGCCGACCGCAAGGCGCAGGTGGGCTCGGGGGACCGGTCGGAACGCATCCGGACCTATAATTTCCCGCAAGGGCGCCTGACCGATCACCGCATCGGCCTGACGCTGTACCGGCTGGAGCAGGTCATGGCAGGCGACCTCGATGAGATCGTCGATGCGCTGACCTCGCACGCGCAGGCCGCGCAGCTGGCCGAGATGGAGGGCTGAGGGTTTGGCACGTGGCTCTGACCTTTTGGCGCGGGCCACGGCGCGGCTGGTCGCGGCAGAGGTGCCCGACCCGGGCCGTGACGCCCGGCGGCTGATGGCCCATGTGCTCAAGGTGCCACCCGGCCGGCTGACGCTTTTCCTGCCCGAACCGGTCGATCCCGAGCTGGAGGTGGTCTTTCTGACCCTGGTCGAACGCCGCGCCGACCGTGTGCCGGTCAGCCATCTTGTCGGGCGCCGGGCCTTCTATGGGCGTGAGTTCCTGGTCACGCCCGAGGCGCTGGACCCACGGCCCGAGACGGAAACCCTGATCGAAGTGGCCCTGACCGAACCCTTTGCCACGGTGCTGGACCTGGGCACCGGCTCCGGTTGCATTCTGCTGACGCTATTGGCGGAACGCGAGGGCGCTGTGGGCCTGGGCACGGATCTCAGCCCCGCGGCGCTGAACGTGGCCTACTGGAACCGCAACGCGCTGGGGCTGGAGGCGCGGGCGGATCTGCGCGAGGGCAGCTGGTACGAGGCGCTGACACCGGCGGACGGTGAGTTTGACCTCGTGGTCTCGAACCCGCCCTATATCGCGGTGAACGAGATGCCCTTTCTCGCCCCGGAGGTGCGCGAACACGAGCCGCGCCTGGCCCTGACGGACGAGGGCGACGGGCTGAGCGCCTACCGCATCCTTTTGTCCGGACTGAACCGTGTATTGGCGCCCGGCGGTCGGCTGATCGTGGAAATCGGCGCCTCCCAGGGCATGGCGGTGTCGAAACTGTTCACGCAGGCCGGGCTGCGCGGTGTGCGGGTGATCCCGGACCTTGCGGGGCGTGACAGGGTGGTACTGGGGACACGCAGGCCCGGATAACGACATTTTCCTGCCGGATATGACAGTTTTTCGGCGTTTTGACTTGTCTCCAGGCGGACCATATGCATATTCAGGGTTAGTTGATCAGTCGAATGGCCTTCGGCCAATCCCGATCAACGACAAGCCAACATGAAGGTGACCCTACCGGATTGGCGCAGGATGCGCCGTAACCTGTCACCAAGCCGTCGAAATAAGGCTGGAAACCAGACAACATGCGTTCTTCCAAATCCCGCTCGCGGAACAAGAACAACCGCAACCGCAACTCGCTGGGCAACGTCGTCAACCGTGTGTTTGACAGCAATGGTCCCGAGGGCAAGGTGCGCGGTACACCGCAGCAGATCATAGACAAGTACAATCAATTGGCCCGCGACTCCGCCCTTGGCAACGATCGCGTGGCAACCGAGAACTTTCAGCAGCACGCCGAACATTACCTCCGGATGCTGGGAGAGGCGCAGCGCGAACAGGAGCAGCGCCGCGAGCAGCAGGAACGGGAAAACCGCGAACGCCAGGCGCAGCGCGACCGTGACCGCCAGCCGCGCGACGGGGGCGAGGCCGAGAAAAGCGACCGACCCGAGAAATCCGACAGGCTGGAACGCACGGACAAGCCGGAAAAGGCCGATAGGCCCGCCCGCAAGGAACGCGCCCCCCAGAAACAGCCCGAAACCGCCTCGACGGATGCCGACGTGGTCGATTTCGGAGCCGAGGATGACGGGCCCGGCCTGGTCGACACACCCGAGTCGCGTGCCGAGGCACAGCCCGAGGTGAAGACCCCGGCCAAGGAACCCGCCGGTGACCCCGAGGCCGCAAAGGCACCGGAAGAGGCGGCCCCCGCCGCCGAGGCGCCTGCCAAGGCCGAGGAAAAGCCCAAGAAGCCGCGAGCGCCGCGCAAACCCCGCAAAAAGCCCGAGCCGAAAGCCGCAGAGGCCGATGAGGCCCCCGCCGCAAGCACCCCGGCAGAGGGCGACAGCTCGGCCCCGGACGCCGCCGAGTAAGACCGGCGTAGGTGCGCTCAGCCCGCGGCGAGGCTGCGGGCCAGCGCGCAGAAAGCTTCCAGCGGAACGCGCTCGGCGCGTTCCGTGGGCTTGATCCCGGCAGCGGCCAGGTGATCCTCGATCTGCGGTGACAGGCCCTTCAGGGCCGCGCGCAGCATCTTGCGCCGCTGGTTGAAGGCCGCGGCCACCACCCGTTCCAGAACCTTCGCATCCGCCTCGAACCGCGGCGCGGGCAGGGCGGTCAGATGCACCACGGCAGAGCTCACCTTGGGTGGCGGGGTAAAGGCCTCGGGCGGCAGCGTCAGAGCGATGCGCGCCTCGCAGCGCCATTGCGCCAGCAGGGCAAGGCGGCCATAGGCCTTCGATCCCGGCTCGGCCACGATGCGTTCGGCCACTTCCTTCTGGAACATCAGCGTCAGTGATTTCCAGGCCGGCGGCCAATCGCGCGGCGTCAGCCAGCGCACCAGCAGTTCCGTGCCGACGTTGTAGGGCAGGTTGGCGCAGATCGCGTAGGGCGCGGCCAGATGCTGGGATGGATCGATCTCCAGCGCGTCACCCTCGATCACCTCCAACCGCCCGGGATAGGCTGCGGCGATCTCTGCCAGCGCGGGCAGACAGCGGCGGTCCTTTTCCACCGCCAGCACCTTGCGCGCGCCTTCGGCCAACAGGCCACGGGTCAGCCCGCCGGGGCCGGGGCCGACCTCCAGAACATCCGTTTCGCTCAGGTCGCCCGCCACCCGCGCGATCCGCGCCGTCAGGTTCAGGTCCAGCAGAAAGTTCTGCCCCAGCGACTTGCGCGCCGAAAGTTGGTGCTGCGCGATCACCTCGCGCAGCGGGGGAAGGTCGTCGATCCGGGTCATGGCGTCTTCTTGGTCCAAATAGCTCTGGGGGTGAAGGCCGCAGGCCGAGGCGGCAAAGCCCCCTTCATGCCAGACGTGCCGCCATGCGCAGCGCCGCCAGCGTCGAGGACGGATTGGCCAGCCCCTTGCCCGCGATGTCGAAGGCGGTGCCATGATCGGGCGAGGTGCGCACGAAAGGCAGGCCCAGCGTGACGTTCACACCCTCGTCGAAATCCAGAGTCTTGATCGGGATCAGCGCCTGATCGTGGTACATGCAGATCGCCGCGTCATAGCCCGCGCGGGCGCGTTCGTGGAACATGGTGTCGGCGGGCAGGGGGCCGCGCAGGTCCATGCCCTCGGCCCGCAAGCGGTCCAGCACGGGGGCGATCAGCGCCGCGTCCTCGGTCCCCATCCGCCCGCCTTCGCCCGCGTGGGGGTTCAGCCCGGCAACGGCCAGGCGCGGCTTGGCGATGCCGAACTGCGTGACCAGGGCCTGATGGGTGATGCGGATGCGGCGGTCCAGCAGGTCGGGCGTCAGGGCAGCGGGCACATCGGCGATAGCGATATGGATCGTCACCGGCACAACGCGCAGCCGGTCCGAGGCCAGCATCATGACAACCTCTTCCGCGCCGGCGAGATGGGCCAGGAACTCGGTATGACCGGGAAAGGAAAACCCGGCGCCCTCTGCCAGGGCCTGCTTGTGAATGGGCAGGGTGCAGAGCGCCGAAGCCGCGCCGGACTGGACCAGCCGCACACCTTCCTCGATGGCCCGGATCACGCCTGCCGCATGATCCGCCTGCGGCGCGCCCGGCACGCGGGGGCCGGGCATCTCGATCGGCCAGACAGGCAGGCCCTCGGCGCAACGCGCCACCGCCTGGGCGGGATCGTCCAGCACGACATGCGGGACCTGTCCGGGTAGATGGGCCGGATCGCCGATCCAGAAGAACGGCAGATCCGTGCCCAGGGTCTTCCAGGCCGCTTCGGCCAGTTCCGGGCCGATGCCCGCCGGTTCGCCACAGCTCAGCGCGACAGGAAGACTCATTTCTCGACGATGAGGGCGTCGGCGCGCAGCTGCGACAGGTAGCCGTCGGCCAGTTTCGCCAGCCGCTGGTTGCGCAGGCCCACGGTGATCTGGGTGCGGTCCACGTCTTCCTGGATTTCGGCGGAGCGGCCGCAGAGCATCAGGAAGACCAGCGTCTGACCGCCGGAGCGGGTCAGGGCGGTCGAGACCTCGCCCGGGTCCAGCTTGGACAATTCCAGGGCGATATCGGTCGGCAATTCCTCCACCGGCAGTGTGCCGCGTTCCAGCACCTCTGGCGGCTGTCCCTTGGCTACGCCGTAAAGGTCGTCACACCGGTCGACGCGGCCCGCGATCTCGCGCGCCTTGGCCAGCGTCTCGGCCGAGCGCCCGCCGGGCATGTAGTAGGCGGCGTATTCCACGGCGCTGACCTTGGCCGGGGTATAGCCGGTTTCCTGGACGTCACGCAGCTGGAACAGTGCGATGGCGCCGTCCAGCGGGATCGGGTCGGTCACTTCGCCCGGTGCAAGGCCCAGCAGCAGCGGTTGCAGCGGCGGCGGCAGCTCGGACAGGTCGCGCCAGGGCAGGCGGCCGCCGTCCTGTCGGGTGGCGGTCGCGGAATACTGACGTGCCTCGGCGGCGAAGGCGCCAAAGCTCTTGATCTGGGCAATCCGCTCGGCGCGGGCACGCACCACCTCTTCCTCGCCGGGAGGGACCGGCATGATGATCTCGGACAGCAGCACGCGCACGGTGCTGCCGGTGCCCTGCTGCGACAAGGCGCGGTCGATCTCGTCCTCGGAGACGGTGGCGCGGGCGCCGAAACGCGCCTGCACCAGCTGGCGCCAGCTGAGACCGGACTGCACGAAGTCGCGGAAGGTCTGTTCGGCGACGCCTTCGGCGCCAAGCGCGGCGACGAACTGTTCCCGGGTCATGTCGGCCCGACCCGCGAATTCCGCCATGCCGTCCAGGATTTCCTCGTCGGTCGGACGGATGCCGTTGTCATGCGCCGCCTGCAGGCGCAGCCGGTCATCGACCAGCTGTTCGCGGGCCAGCTTGTCCAGGTTGCCCGGGGCGCGCAGGACCTGCAGCATGCGCTTGCGCTGCTGCAGCTCGTAGTTGGTGATGACGCTGTCGTTGACCTGGATCGCCGGGCCAAAGAGGTTTTGAGCAGCCAGCGGAACGGGGGCCAGGGCAATCGTCAGGGCCGCGACAAACGGTGCAAGCAGACGGGTCAGAACGAACATGTGCGGCGGTACTCCTTGCCACTGTTGCCGGCGCCGAACCCTGTCAGCGCGATGGTCAGATCGAAATCGGTGGATGGTTCGACAACGGAGGAAGAGGCGTAGTCCCGCTTCACCCGGAAATCCACCTGGATGCATTCGTTGCGGTATTGCAGCCCAAGCCCGACCCGGTCAACCCGCTGGTCCGCCAGATCGTAGCGGGCCTCGCTGGAGGTGGACCAGTGACGGTTCAGCTGGTAGCGGCCATCGAAGGTCCATTCCGACTGTGTCCGGTCTCGGTCCTCATCCGGATCCGTGACCAGCAGCAGGTAGGAGGCGCCCAGATCCATGCGGGTGTTGGACCAGCCCGCACGTGCCTCGGCCTTGGAAAAGCTGCCGTCATGGTCCAGCAGACCGCGCGCCGAAAGCGTCAGCCCCAGCGGATTGGAAAAGCGCCCGGCGATCAGCAGGTCCGACGAGGTGCCCGTCAGCCCGGAAGAGCGCGAGAAATCCGTATCGGCGGATTCGCGCCAGATCTTGCCGAAGGTCAGCGCGGCGGACCACCCGTCCGGCGCTTGGTGCAGCCAGCGCATCCCGGCGGCGAGCGTTGCGCCATGTTCGCGGCGGTCGCTGGCAGGAAAGCGTGACAGGGTCAGCAGGTTGGCCTCGTCGAATTCGACTCGCGTGCTTTCGTCATTGGGGTTGCGCAGCCTCTCTCCGCCGACCCAGCCGAACTGCAGTACCGGCTCCAGCAGGGTGCGCCCGCCAGCGGCCCCCTGGCGCTGCATCGGATAGCGGAATTCCGCCGCGATGCCGGGGATGGCGCGGCTGACCTCGGCGTCCGAGGTCACGTCCTGCTCGGTCAGGTAGTGATCGACCCAGAGGTGCGTCGACAAGCCCGCGCGGATGCCGCCCGGCAGGGTCCAGCGGTTGCGCCAGCTCATCTCGGCGTTGATGCGGGTCACGTCGCGACCGTCGATATCACTGTCGGCATCGGGGCCGTCGGTATCGTTCTTGGACTGGCGCAGGTGGCCGTGGGCTTCCGCCGCGAGGCGAAGCTCTCCGCCCAACAGTCCCGGAAAGAACCGACGCTCCAGCCGGTAGTCGGCAATAAAGCGCGGCTGGGTCGAATTGCTCTCGAAATCGCGCAGCGTCTGGTAGTTCCGGACACTGGTTTGCATGAAACTGTCGTACTTGATCCGGGACAGAGACAGGTCGCTGGCCAGCCTGTCCTTGTCGTCGAGATCGTAGTCGTAGAGATAGGCGTCATCCGAAATCGACTTGAGGTTGAAGGACAGCTTGTAGTCCCGCGGAAGCCGGAAATTGCCGTTGGCAAAAAGGTATCCCCGCAGGCTGTCCTCCATCAGCGTATCCGAGGTCAGCCCGCCCAAGAGCGTCAGCCGACCGCTGCGAAAGGCCCGCCGATAGCGGAATTCCAGCGTGCGCGTCTTGGGCGACAGGTAGGGTGTCAGGGTGATGTCCTGATGGCGCCCGATCGGGATGAAATAGGGCGTCTTGATGCCGAACCCCAACAGCGTGCTGCTGTGGATGGTCGGGATCAGAAAGCCGCGGGCCCGCTCCAGCGTCGGGTCGGGCAGCCGCAGCCTGGGAAAGTAAAAGACCGGTACGTCCAGCACGCGCAACTGTGCGTTGTCGAAATAAAGCTGGCGTTCCAGTTGGTCATGCACCACGCGGGAGGCGCGGATCTGCCACAGCGGCACACGGTTCTTGCCGCAGACCTGGCAGGAGGTGACGGCGACGCGGCTCAGTTGGGTGAAACGGCCCTCCACCCGGCGCGCCTCGACAGAGGCCAGCTGCAATTGCTGGTCCAGCACCATGCGCGCCCCGGCCAACAGCCCGTTGCGAAACCCCTGGTCCATTTCGGCATAGGTGGCGGTGATGACATTGCCGTCCGCGTCGATGATCCGGATCGGCCCGTCAATCTTCAGCTGGTCGGTGCTCTGGTCGTAGACGATGCGCTCTGCCGTCAGCCGCAACCCGTCGTGGAAGGCCTCGACGTTGCCTGTGGCCACAAGCCGGCTGTCGGCCTCGACATAGACCGCGTCCGCGACCAGCATCGCCGGGTCGGCCGCGTCATCGCCGCTGTCCTGGGCGCTGGCGGGCAGGGCCAGAAAGGTGAGGGCCGCAAGGAGACGGGCCAGGCATGTCAGCACGCGTGTCATCCGTCCTCCATATGCAAGACCAACCCCATTGCAAGGAGAACGGATGCAACCGGTGGCACCCAGGCAGCAACAAGTGGTGCCAGTTGACCGTTTTCCCCCATGATCTGGGCGAAACTTCGCACATAATAGAGACCGAATCCAAGCAGGACCGCCGAGAGGATTGCAATTCCCGTCCGGCCGAGGCGCGTGGGCCGCATGGTAAAGGCGGCGCCGATCAGGGTCATCGCCACCAGAAACAGCGGGCGCGACAATTCCATGTGCATCCAGACGATGTAGCGGCGCGCGGAAAACCCAGAGGATTCAAGGCCCTGGATAAAGGCGGGCAGATCCCAGATCGCCACCGCCGAAGGTTTGCCGAACCGGTCGCGGATGCTGTCCTGGGTCAGGGTCGAGGGCAGGCGCAACTCGTCGTGCAGCTTGGCGCCGGACTCGGGGTTCAGGCCCGCGGTCAGCGGCCAGGCCTTGGCATCGTTCAGCACCCAGAAACCATCCGACAGGCGCGCGCGATCGGCCTGAATGCGGGTCGCAGGACCGCCCCCCGGGGCATAGACCACGATGGAGACGTCAAAGAGCCTGGTCGCCTCGGCATTGGCGCGGGCGGCGTGTATCACTGCCTGACCCTCGTCGCCGCCCTGGCGCAGCCACAGCCCCTCGGGGCCGATGGACAGCGCCGAGGCGCTGCCGTTTTCATAGGTTTCGCGCAATTCGGTGTAGCGTTTCGACGTGGCAGAGACGATGGGATTCAGCAGTCCGACCACCAGCCCGCCGATCAGCAGGGCCACCACCGCGGGCGCCATCAATGCGGTCACGCCGGACCGACCACTGGCCCGCGTGACCACCAGCTCCGAAGAGCGCGCAAGGCCAATGAACAGCGCGACGGTCGAAAGGATCATCACCAGCGGCACGATTTCATAGACGCCACTGGGCAGTTTCATCAGCGTCACCTGGACCACCTGGCCAAAGCTGACGCTGTCGTCGAAACGGCGCATTTCCTCGATCAGGTCCAGCAGGCCCTGGAACAGGGCAAAGATCCCGAAGATCATCAGGAACATCCAGAGATAGCGTCGGGCAAAGTAGAAATGCAGTGTCATGCGGTGGCCTCCTGCACCGCTGCGCGCCTGCGCCGGGGCCGATGGGTCCGCGACGCCTGCCAGAGCAGGACCCAGACCACAAACAGCCCGATGACACTGGGCAGGTAGACCAGCGGCCAGAGCGTGAGGTCGGCGCGCACCGGGTCCGTTACCAGGCTTTCGACCAGTTTGACCAGCACCAGCAAACCGATGGCAAAGACGATCTGCCGGGTCACGCCGAAGCGCGAGAACCCGCCGACCATCAGCGCCGCGTAGCCGATCAGCGGGGCGATCATCACCAGCAACGCAAGCTGGAACCGCAGGTGGCCTTCCTCGGCCGCTTCGCCGGGCGGGTCTCGTGCCTCTTCGGCGGCTGCGACGGGCTGGGTGATCAGCTCCCAGGTGGGCATGTAGTTCAGCTGTCGCCTGTTCGGCCGCCCTGCGACCACCAGGTCCGAGACATCGTAGACAAGATCGGTGAAATTCGTGGTCGAAAGGCGGCGGCTTTCCAGGTCCATCGTCTGCGCCATGCCTGAGAGCATGACCAGCTTAGGTCCTTCGTCATCGTTGATCAGATAGGCCTGTTCCGAGGTGTAGGTCACGTCGCGCCCGGGCGTGCGCCGGTCCGACAGAACAACATCGCGCAACTCTCCTTGCTCCGTGATGTCGCGGATGTAGAAGGTCACTCCGTCCACCGGGTGCAGGAAGACGCCGTCGCGCAGGAGCCGTGCGCTGACAGAGCCGGACAGCGCCTTTTCCCGGATGCGCAGCTGTTCCAGCGATTTCGGCACCAGAAGATGCGTCAGAACCGACATCATCAGCGCCACGGTCAGTCCAAAGATCAGCACAGGTCGCGCCAGTCGCCAGGGGGAATAGCCGGTTGCCTGTACCACCGTCAGTTCGCTGTCCGAACTCAGTCGGTTGGTGACATAGACCGCTGCCGCGAAACTGGCCAATGGCAGCACCTGGGCGATCACCGCCGGCAGGGACAGGGCGGTGAACTCCATCACCACGCGCACCGAATGGCCGTCTGAAACCAACTGGTCAAAGACCGCAACGGCCTTGTTCACCCAATACACAGCCACAAGGACTAGGGCGAAAAAGCCGAACACCACCATCAGTTGCGACAGGACATATCTGTCGAATCTCTGCAAAGGCTTGGTCCCCCCAGACCCGTCCCAATGGCGGCACGCTACCCCATCGTACGGAATTGGGAAAGGTGGCTCTGGTCAACCGGGGCGGGCGGCGTTACCTCTCTTGGCGGAACTCAGCTCAGGAGAAAACGACCCATGACCGATCTGCGCGCGATCAGCTTTGCCGAGGTGGCCCTGGACGGGCTCGAGCAGGCGGAGGGGCGTCTTGCCGTCCTCGTCACACCCGAAGGCACGCTCAGCCCCGGCGCGCGGCGCCTGAACCGCCTGACCAAGGGGGCGCTGGGGCGGGCGGTCGAAAGCGAGGCCTGGGGCAAGCTTTCCGCCGGCGAGGCGCTGAGCCTGGCCTGGCCCGCCGGACTGGCCGCCGAAGGTGTCGAGATCGTCAAGCTGGCCCGCCGCCCCTCGGTGGTGGAGGCACGCAAGGCCGGGGCCACGATGGCCAAGGCGGCGGACAAATCGGCGCTGACCGCGCTTGTCGAGGTCACGCGCCTGCCCGAGGAGATCGCATTGGGGCTGGCCCTGCGTGGCTATGCCTTCACCGCGCGCAAGGCCACCCCCGCCGAGGTGCCCGCTGCCGCGCTGATGATGGTCAAGGCCCCCGATGAGGCCGAGGCCGCGTTTGTCGCCGCCCGCGCCGTGGCCGAGGGCATCGCCTTTACCCGCGACCTGGTCTCGGAACCGGCCAACGTGCTGACCACCGTCGAATTTGCCGCCCGGCTGGAGGCTCTGCGCGAAATCGGGCTGGAGGTCGAGGTGCTGGAGGAGGACCAGCTGGAAAAGCTGGGGATGGGCGCGCTGCTGGGCGTCGGCATGGGCTCTGCCATGCCGTCCAAGGTCGTGACCATGCGCTGGAAGGGGGCCGAGGGCGCGCCGCTGGCGCTGATCGGCAAGGGCGTTGTCTTTGACACCGGCGGCATCAGCCTCAAGCCCGCGCAGGGCATGGAGGACATGACGATGGACATGGGCGGTGCGGGCACCGTGTCCGGCGTGATGAAGGCGCTGGCGCTGCGCAAGGCCAAGGCGCATGTGGTCGGCATGGTCGGCCTGGTCGAGAACATGCCCTCGGACCGTGCGCAGCGTCCCGGCGACATCGTCACCTCGATGAAGGGCGACACGATCGAGGTCATCAATACCGATGCCGAGGGCCGCCTGGTGCTGGCCGACGTGATGTGGCACGCGCAGGAAAGCGAGAAACCGGCGGCGATGATCGACCTGGCCACGCTGACCGGCGCCTGCATCGTCGCCCTGGGCAACGAGAACGCCGGCGTCTTTTCCAACGACGACGGTCTGGTGGGCGACTTCCTCAAGGCCGCGCAGGCCGAGGGCGAGGGGGCCTGGCGCCTGCCGCTGGGCCAGGCCTATGACGACATGCTGAAGAGCCAGAAGGCCGACATCAAGAACGTCGGGGGCCGCCCGGCGGGTGCGATCACCGCGGCGCAGTTCCTGCAGCGGTTTGTCCAGGAGGGTACGCCCTGGATCCACCTCGACATCGCGGGCGTGGCCCAGGTCAGCAAGGACACCGATCTGTCGCCCAAGGGTGCGACCGGCTGGGGCGTGATGGCGCTCGACCGTCTGGTGCGCGACCGTTTCGAGAGCTGAACGCGTGGCGCGCCTGTCCCTGTTTGACGGGCGCGCTGTTTCTTTGGGCCGAAAATACTTCGGGGGAGTCTGCCCTTGGCAGACGGGGGCAGCGCCCCCTTCCTCCGGTCCGCAACCCGGAGCACCCGCATGGGAGAGGCGTTCTTCTATCACCTGACCCGCCGCCCGCTGGAGGCGGTTCTGCCGGATCTGCTGGAAAAATCGCTGGCCCGCGGCTGGCGTGTTTCTGTGCGCGGCACGCAGGCGCAAAGGATGGACTGGCTGGACCAGAAGCTCTGGCTGGGACCGGAAGAAGGGTTCCTGCCGCATGGTCTGGCGGGCGGTCCGCATGACGCGGATCAACCGGTGCTGCTGACGCTGGATGCCGAGGCCACCAATGACCCCGGCTGCCTGATGTGCATCGACGGGGCCGAGGTGGCGCCGGACGAGGTCACAGCCCTGGACCGGGTCTGTGTTCTCTTCGACGGCCACGACGGGGCCGCACTGCAACGCGCCCGCGACCAGTGGCGCAGCCTGACGGGCGCGGGCTGCAAGGCGCAGTACTGGTCCGAGGAATCGGGCCGCTGGGAGAAGAAGGCCGAAAGCTGAGCGCGCCTAACGCTGCAGGACCAGTTTGCCGCCGGTGATCTGAAGGCTGTGGTACAGGTTCAGATAGCTCATCCCCAAGAGAGAATTCTGCATTTCCCCGCCGTTCACATAGGCCGGCACGCGGCTATCGGTGAAGGGGCCAAGGGCCACCTCGTCCAGCGTCACCCGTGCCGTGCGCACCACGCCGTTGGCGGTCATCGCCTCTGTCAGGAAATGCAGGCCGTCCATGTCTATTCCCGCGCGCCGAGCCGCGTCCTGTGTCAGCACCATCGAGGTTGCGCCGGTATCGACGACGAAACGCACCGGGGCGCCGTTGACCTGAAGGTTGATGTAGTAATGACCGTCAGGCGCGCGGGGCAGTTCGATCCGTCCCTCGCTGGCGGTCACCATCTGTTGCGGCTGCACGGTATGGCGGATGTCCTGCCAGAGCCCGTAGACCGCAACGACGCCGACAAAGATCAGCGCCCAGGCAGCCATGTATTGCAGGGTTTTGTTCAGGTTGTTCCGGTTCTGGACAAAGAACCAGCCCGCGATCACGCTGCCCAGCAACACGAGATAGATGAGATTTCCGATCTGGTTGCCCGACATGGCTGGCCTCCGGTGAGTCTGCCCGAGAAAGATAGGTATTCCGGGGCCAAGTTACAGGGTCAGACCGGGGCAAGCCCGAAATTGCGCAGACCGTCCAGCACGAATTGCACAGACAGCGCGGCCAGCAGCATCCCCAGCAGGCGCGTGACCACGTTGATCCCGACACGGCCCAAGGCACGTTCGATCACGCCCGCGGTCAGGAACAGCAGCAACACCAGCAGCAGGACGGCGGCCATGACGCCCAACACCCCGGCCATCTCCAGCGCATCCTTTGCCGCGCCCGCCAGCAGGATCATAGAGGCGATGGCGCCTGGACCGGCGATCAGGGGAATGGCAAGCGGAAAGACCGAAGGGTCGGGGAATTCTTCCTCGTCGGCCTTGTCCTCGCGCCGCTTGGTGCGGCGCTCGAACAGCATGTCCAGCGCGGTGATGAACAGCAGGATGCCGCCCGCGATTCGGAAGGCGGGCATGGAAATCCCGATGAAGCCCAGCACCGCCTCGCCGAGGAAGGCAAAGATCGTCAGCAGGCCAAAGGCGATGATGCAGGCGCGATAGGCGACCGCGCGCCGGTGCTGCGCATCCGCCCCCTGGGTCAGCGCGATGAACATCGGCGTCAGCCCGATGGGGTCGATCACCACGAAGACGGTGACAAAGGCGCTGATGAGAAAGGCGGTGTCCATGCGATCTGGGCTACCCGCCGGGCGCGATCCTGTCCAGCCCCCGGTTGATCCGGCTCAAGGCGGTCGGCGACCGCCCCGCCTAAAATCGCGGCCACGGATCGGGGAGGTGCGGCGATGACAGACGGAACGCAAGAGGCACGGCATCACATTATGGGCGGCGGTATCGCGGGGCTCGCGGTGGCGGTTTTCCTGCTGCGCGACGCCGGGGTCAGCGGCAAGGATATCCGCATCTACGAACAGCTGGACGTGGCGGGCGGCTCGCTCGACGGGGCGGGGGATGCCGCCGGGGGCTACCTGATCCGCGGTGGGCGCATGTTCGAGGAGCATTTCGCCTGCACCTTCGATCTGCTGGACGGCATCCCCTCGACGGATGACCCAAGGGTCAGCGTCACCGAGGATATTCTGGCCTTCAACCGCATGGTGCCGGGGTCTTCCAACTGCCGCCTCGTGCGCGGGGGCAAACCGGCCGAGGACAGGCTTGAACTGACGCTCAGCGCAGAGGATGTCATCGACATCAACCGCCTGATACTGCACCGCGAGGCGGGGTTAGGGGAACGCCGGATCGACGACTGGTTCTCAGCCGGGTTCTTCGACAGCAACTTCTGGATGATGTGGTCGACCATGTTTTCCTTCCAGCCTTGGCATTCGGCAGGCGAGATGCGCCGATACCTGCGCCGATTCATCCATCTTTTCCCGGGGTTCACGCGGATCGAGGACATCCTGCGCACGCGCTACAACCAGTACGACTCGCTGATCGCGCCGATCATCGACTGGCTGCGTGACCGGGGTGTGACGGTGCGGACAGGGGAACAAGTGGCGGATGTCGAGATCGAGGGCACGCGGCAGGGCCGCGCGGTGACGGCGCTGGTATTGGCCGATGGCGTGCGGGTCGCGGTTTCGGACAGCGACCGGGTCTACATGACGCTGGGCTCGATGACCGATGCCTCGGTGCTGGGGGACCGGGGCAGTGCGCCCTCGCTGGACGACCAAGAGGGCGGGGCCTGGCGGCTCTGGCGCGCCCTGGCGGCGCGGCACGAGGGGCTGGGCCGGCCGGAGGCCTTTTGCACCGATACCGGCAAGACGGCCTGGCATTCCTTTACCGTGACGCTGGACGGTCCGGATTTCTTTGAATTCATGGAGGATTTCACCGGCAACCGGACCGGGACCGGCGGGCTGATAACCTTTGCCGACTCGGGCTGGACCCTGTCCATCGTGCTGTTCCACCAGCCGCATTTCCGGGGACAGAAACACGGCACCTACACGCTCTGGGGGTATGGGCTGCGCGGCGACCGCGACGGCGACTTCGTTCAAAAACCGATGTGGCGCTGTAGCGGCGAGGAGATCCTGCAGGAGATGTTTGGCCAGTTGCGGCTGACCGAGGCGCAGCGGCACTGGTTCGACGATGCCCGGGTGCGCGTGTGCCGGATGCCTTTCATCACCAGCCAGTTCATGCCGCGCCATACCGGCGACAGGCCTGATGTGCGCCCGCCCGGCGCGCGGAATTTCGCGGTGATCGGGCAGTTCTGCGAATTGCCACGCGATTGCGTATTCACGGTGGAATACTCGGTGCGCTCGGCCCGGACGGCGGTGGCGGCGCTGACGGGCCGCACCGATCCGCCGCCGCCGGTGGCGCGCACGGACCTGGACCCGATGGTCCTGATCCGGGCAGCGCGGGTGCTGATGGGGGGCTGACGGCGGTCAGGCGTTGCGTTGGGTGTGGTCCAGGACCATCGCCCTGAGGTCGTCGGGGGAAAGCATCGGAATCCTGCTGTGAATCATGCGGTGGCAATTGGCGCAAACCGCGATCAGGTCTTCGACTCGGGTTTTCTCGCCGGGCTTCATGTCGGAAACGCGCTTGGTGTGATGGGCTTCTATGTAGGCCTCGCCGATCTCGCCATAGGTGGCTCCGAAGGAGAACCCGCAGCAGGAGCAGTCGAACGATGAAAGGCTCCTCTTAAATTCTGCGACAAGCCTTTGATTTCGCTCGCGGTGTCGGTGTGTGGCTTCGAGCAATTGCCCTTCCTCGTAGAGCCCGGAATCATCACTTCTTTTTGGCCTCTGGCGTTCATACAAATCGCTTGTTTCAAGGATTGCCTGAAACTCGCCTTCATCCATCGGATAGCTGGTCCGAAAACGCCACCTGTTGTGCATCATGACATCTGGCAGCGGAACAGGGTGTGTGAAGATACGGATGTCTTTCGTGGCAACGCGGATCAGGAAAGGCTCGACCGTCAGCGCCTGTTCGATTTCAGGGCCTGTCAAACGCGAAGACCCTGGCAGCGCTTCGACATCTTGACGTTTGCGGGCCAAGACATCGGGATCTTGACGGACGCCTTCGACGAATCGTGCGCCGAGATAACATCCGACGGCTTGCCATTTCCTGCCCTCGCAGGTCGCCAAAACGAGGTTAAGGGGCCTGCCGATCTGGTCTCGCGGAGGCGTGGCCGAAGTATACCCGTAGTGAAAGCCGTCCCTCGCCAAACTCAGATCGAAATTCCAATCCTCATGGCCAAAACCGTTCTGTTTGACATAATCACCAAATCCGTCTTTGCCAAAACGACCGGGACTGGGACGGGTCCAGTGACAATCATTCCCGACAACGCGGTGAATTCTGCATTCCATTGGCAAGCTCCCCCACAAGGTACCAGCAAATGGCTAAGCAGCGCTTTCCGCCGTATCCAGCTTTTCGATCGCCTTTTCCCAGAGGCCCTCGGCCTTGTGCAGCCCGTCCATGACCTCGGCGTATTTCTTGTTCCAGGTCTCCAGCTCACCCAGGCGGCTGTCCTCGTAGAGCGTGGGATCCGCCAGTTTTTTCGCCAGCTTCTCGCGCATCTCTTCCAGCTTGCCGACCCGGTCCTCGCATTTGCGGACCTCGGCGCGCAGGTCAAGGATCTGATCGCGCGAGGGGCGTTTCGGCTTTTCGACGGGCTTGGCCGGTTTCGCAGGGGTGTCGCGCGACAGTAGCATGGCGCGATAGGTGTCGAGATCTTCCTCGTAGGGTTTGACGGTGCCATCGCCCACCAGCCACAGCCGGTCGGCCACCATCGACAAGAGGTGCATGTCGTGGCTGACCAGGATCACCGCGCCGGAATAGGCGGTCAGCGCCTCGACCAGCGCCTCGCGGCTTTCGATGTCCAGGTGGTTGGTCGGTTCATCGAGGATCAGCAGGTGCGGCGCGTCCAGCGTCGCCAGCAGCAGCGAGAGTCGCGCCTTTTGTCCGCCCGACAGGCGCCCGACCACGGTTTCCGCCTGCGCGGCCATCAGGCCGAAGCTGGCCAGTTTCGCGCGCAGTTTCGCGGGTGGCGTGCCGGGGCGTTCCCGTTGCAAGTGCTGGATCGGTGTTTCGTCGAGGTGCAGTTCGTCCACCTGGTGCTGGGCGAAATAGCCGATGCGCAGCTTGGACGAACGGCTCATCTGGCCGTCCATCAGCGGCAGCCGGTCGGACAGCAGTTTCGACAGGGTCGACTTGCCCTGACCGTTCTTGCCCAGCAGGGCGATGCGGTCGTCCTGGTCGATGCGCAGGTTCAGGCGGCCAAGCACCGGCTTGCCGTCATAGCCGGTCACGCCGCCTTCGATGTTGATGATCGGGGGCGAGAGTTCGTCGGGCTGGGCAAAGGTGAAGACGCGCTTGGCGGCGTCCTCGGGGGCGGTGATCATGTCCATGCGCTCGATCATCTTGAGGCGGGACTGGGCCTGTTTCGCCTTCGACGCCTTGGCGCGGAAGCGGTCGACAAAGCTTTGCAGGTGGGCGCGGCGCTGGTCCTGCTTTTTCGCCATTGCGGCGGCCTGGGCGCGTTTTTCAGCGCGCAGCTTGGCAAAGCCGTCATAGGGCGTGCCGTAATAGGTCAGCTTGCGGTCCTCGAGGTGCAGGATGCTGCCCACGGCGCGGTTCAGAAGGCCCCGGTCGTGGGAAATCACGATGACCGTGTGCGGGTATCTGGCCAGGTAGGATTCGAGCCAGAGCGCGCCTTCGAGATCGAGGTAGTTCGTCGGTTCGTCGAGCAGCAGCAAGTCGGGCTGGGCAAAGAGCACACCCGCCAGCGCCACGCGCATCCGCCAGCCGCCCGAAAAGGCAGAGCAGGGTTGTTTCTGCTGCGCGTCGTCAAAGCCTAGGCCGCGCAGGATGGTCGAGGCGCGGGCCTCGGCGCTCCACGCGTCGATATCGGCCAGACGGGTCTGGACCTCGGCGATACGGTGCGCGTCGGTGGCGGTCTCTGCCTCGGCCATCAGGGCGGCGCGTTCGGCGTCGGCCTCCAGCACCGTGTCTATCAGCGAGGTCTCGGACGAGGGGACCTCCTGGCTGACACCGCCGATGCGGGCGCGGCTGGGCAGGGAAATTTCACCATTGTCCAGCGTCAGTTCGCCCCGGATCAGGCGAAACAGCGTGGTCTTGCCCGCGCCGTTGGGACCGACGAGGCCGACCTTGTGGCCCTCGGGAATGGTGGCGGAGGCATCCTCGAAAAGGGGGCGGCCCTCGACGGAATAGGAGATGGAGTCGATCCTGAGCATGGCGGGGCTGTAGCAGAGCCGAAGGGCGGGGACCAGCGGTCCTTGGCGCCTCTGTGCATGGGCTGCGTCCAAAGGCGCCCAGCCGCCGGATCGTGGGTTTGCCCGCTCCATGCAAGGGCTTTTCAAGGCGAAAGGCCCGTGCTAGGCGCTCGCGCGGGATTTCAGGCTGGGCAATGGGTCCGGTCTTTTCACTATGGAGCACAGCATGGCCACCGAACGCACCCTTTCGATCATCAAGCCCGACGCCACCAAGCGCAACCTGACCGGCAAGATCAATGCCAAGTTCGAAGATGCGGGCCTGCGCATCATCGCGCAAAAGCGCATCCAGCTGACCAAGGCGCAGGCCGGCCAGTTCTACGCGGTGCACGCCGAGCGTCCGTTCTACGACGAACTGTGCGAATTCATGGCCTCCGAGCCGGTGGTCGTGCAGGTGCTGGAAGGCGAAGGCGCCATCCTGAAGAACCGCGAAGTCATGGGCGCGACCAACCCCGCCGATGCCGCACCGGGCACCATCCGCGCCGAGTTCGCGGAATCGGTCGGTGAAAACTCGGTCCACGGCTCGGACGCGCCGGAAACCGCCAAGGAAGAGATCGCCTTCTACTTCTCGGGTCTCGAACTGGTCGGCTAAGCCGTCACGCAGATCTGACAGTGCGATGCCGTCTCCGGGAGCTCCGGGGGCGGCATTTTTCGTTTTCGCGGGCGACGGGTTGCGCCGAGGGCACGGATCCTCACACTGGCCGAGGTGATGACATGCAACAGACCGTGCCAATGGCGGAGGAAGGCAAGGCGATCATGGCGGCGCGTGACGGCTGGACCGGGATTCTCGAAGAGGGGGAAGAAATCCTTTGGCAAGGGCGGCCAGACGCCGGGAAGTGGCTGGAGGGCAAGGGGGTCGGAACCTTCCTGGTGCTGGGCTTCATCTTCGCGGCCTTTCTGTACACCCCGGTGACGGATTGGCTGGACTCGGGTCAGGGTGTGGGCGCGCTGATGCCCGTCATGGCCTTAGTCGGGGGGCTGGTCGTGTTCCTGGGGGCTGGGTTGCTCTCGCTTCGGTGGAAGCACCGAAGGACTTGGTACACGCTGACCGACCGCCGCGCCTTTATCGCCACGGTGGGATTGATCAAGGGGCGCAAGCTGCGGGACTACTGGCTGCACCCGGGACGCAAGATCGAGTTGCACAAGACCGAACCGCCCTCGGTGATCTTTGACACCCGCGTCGTGCAGAAGGGCGACAGCACGCAATATGTCGAAACCGGGTTCAAGCACATCGCGGAGGCCGAAAAGGTCCATGCGCTGATGAAGGACTGCCAGGCCCGATGGAACGAGATGGACGTCTGAACGGCGGCACGGTCAGCGGCGTTCGATCACGCCGATTTCGTTCAGGATGCGGTCGAGTGCAGTTTGGGGCGCGGTTGTGGTCTGTGCCTTGAGCGCGTCGAACTGGGCGCGCAGGGTGTCCTTTTCCGCGCCTTTGCAGTCGTTCCAGGGACGGCCCTGAAGGGCCATGTGCAGCACGTAATAGCCGATGAAATGCGGACGCTCGCCCGAGACAAGCAGCTTGCGATAGGCCTCGTGGGCGCCAAGCGCGCGCAGGGTTTCGGCGTCGGGAATGCCTGCCGCGGTACAGGCCCGTTCGAAGGCGGGGCCGAGGTTTCGGATGGAACTGACCGCTGTGCCGCTCATGTCAGCATGGGATTGACGGTGGCGAAGGGCAGGGCGTCTTGCAACGGGTCGAAGCGGCCTTCGGTGAACATCGCCTGTCCGGCGTCGTGGATCGTGCGCCAGGTCGCGCGCGCCAGAGCGGAGCCGAGCGAGAGGCGCGCCACGCCCAGGGCGGCGAAATCCGACCGGGCGTATTGCGCGTAAGGGCCAGCGACAAGCGCGTTGAAGGGCAGGCGTGTAGCCTTGACCAGACGCCCCAGCGCCTCCATCGAGGGGGGGCCGGGGACATAGACCGCGTCGGCGCCCGCCGCCTCGAAGGCCTGGATGCGGCGCGTGGCCTCGGATTCGTCATAGTGGCCGGTCAGGAGGCCATCGGCACGGGCCACCAGCATGAAATCGCGGGGCAGGGCGCGGGCGGCGGAGGCGGCGGCGCGGATGCGGTCGGCGGCCAGTTGCGCGGCATAGGGCGCGTCATCCGGCAGGGCTGTATCCTCGATGCAGATGCCGGCAAGGCCCGCCTCGGCGGCAAGGCGGACGGTTTCGGCGCAGGTGTCGGGCGCCTCGCCAAAGCCGTTCTCGAAATCGCCCGACACGGGCACATTGACGGCGGCAACGAGGTCCTGCGCGTGGGCCAATGCCTCGTCCCGGGTGAGCGTGCCCATGTCTGGGCGGCCAAGAGTAAAGGCATGGGCGGCGGAGGAGGTGGCAATCGCCTGCGCCCCCAGTGCCACCAGCATCTTGGCCGATCCGGCATCCCAGGCATTGGCCAGGATGAAGGGATCGCCGGGGCGGTGCATCTGCCGGAAGCTGTCAGGCATGGGCGCGGGCCTTGGTTTCGGCATAGGTGCAGAGGGTCTGCAGGGCCTCTGCCAGGCGGTCGTCGGCCACGGTCAGCGCCACGCGGATATGCCCGGCGGCGGATTTTCCAAAGCTTTCGCCCGGCATGACGGCGATGCGGTGATCGTCCAGCAAATCCTCGGCGAAATCGCGGCCCGAAAGGCCGGTCGCACGGATGTCGAGCATGAGGTACATGGCGCCCTGCGCGGGGATTGCCTTGACCGTGTTCTGCCCCTCGATCACCGACAGGGCGAGGTCGCGGCGACGGCGGAAAGGTTCGGCGATCTGCTTTTCGAGGTCCGGCCCCTGTTCCAGGGCAAAGAGCGCCCCGTCCTGGATATAGCCGGGCACGCCATAGGTGGTGGCGGTGGCAAGGTCGATCAGCCGGTCGATGGCCTCTGTCGGCCCGACAAGCCAGCCCGCGCGCGAGCCGGTCATGGCGTGGCTTTTGGACATGGAGCCGACAATCAGCGTGCGCTCCACCATGCCGGGCAGGCTGCGCGGGCTGACGTGTTGGCCTTGCCAGACCTGCGTGTCGTAAACCTCGTCCGAGATCAGCCAGAGATCGTTGTCCGTGCAGGCCCGGGCGATGTCCTCCAGCGTGTCGCGGGGATAGATCATGCCGGTGGGATTGTTGGGCGTGTTGATCAGCAGGCTTTTGGCGTTTGTTTCGCGGGCGGCGGCCTGAATGGCCTCGCCGCGCGGCAGAAAGGCGTCGTCGGCCCGCGTCGGCACGGGCACCGCGCGGCCGGAGGCGGCGCGGATCGTGCCGGGATAGGTGGCATAGTAGGGGTCGATGTAGAGCGCGGCGTCGCCGGGTGTCAGCACGGCCATATGCGCCGCAAAGAGCGCCGCCTGGCCGCCGGGCGTGATGAGCACGTTGTCCGGGGTCGTGGGCAAGCGGGTGCGTGCGCTGATGCGGCTGGCCACGGCCTGGCGCAGGGCAGAGACGCCGGGGACCATCGCATAGCCCGTGTGCCCGCCACGGGCGGCCTTGTGGATTGCCTGCAGGATCGACGGATCGGTGCCGATGTCATGTTCGCCGATGGTCAGTTCGGTCACCGGTTCGCCGGCGGCGACGAGCGCTCGAGCGCGGTAGAACACCTCCCAGCCGTCGGAGCCGCCTTCGTTGAGTGTGGTGATGCGGGAAGAGAGCTGGGGCATGTTGTTGTCCTTTCTTGGAAATGTCTTGCCAGAGCCACCACGGCGCGGCAAGCCGGTTCTCCCCACGTTAAGGTTTTGTTGAGAGTTGTGAACGAAATCAAGGGTTTGCGCGCGCACCCCCGATTGACCCAGCGCGCGGTCGAACGTATGGTTTCAGACATGCTGGACGAGGTACGGCAAGCGGCCCCCGGGGGAACCCCTTGGGGCCGTTTTTCGTGCCCTGCCACCCAGGAGGGGCAACCTACAGGCAAAAAAGGTGTCGAGCATGAGCAGTGCAGAGCAGAAACAAGAAGAACCGCGCATCGTCATTATCGCCAGCGAGCGATGCGAGCGACTGCGCAGGCAACGTGACCGGGCAACGGCCACGATCGCCGATCTGGTCGATCAGATCGGCGAACTGCAGGACAGGGCGAAGCGAGGGGACATCGCGAAAAAGTCCGAGGCGAGCAGCGCCTTGGGCGAATTGAGATACTGGCTGCGTGCAGCCCGGGAAACGGAGTTGGAACTTGAAGAGATCATCCGAAAGGAAGAGGGAATCAGCGACGTCTACGGACTCGACCTCGAAGCGGCCAGATCTGCGGTCGGGTGCCGCCTGGATAGCCTCAGGGCCTGCTGTTCTGAAGGACAGGTTCCTGAGTGAAATGACCGAGGGGGAGCGCATGGCGCTCCCCTACTTGTTTGAATTCTGGGCCCATGCGCACCAGTTGCCACCCGAAGGCGACTGGCGCACCTGGGTGGTCCTGGGCGGGCGCGGCGCGGGCAAGACCCGCGCCGGGTCGGAATGGGTGCGGGCGCAGGTCGAAGGGGCCAAGCCGCTGGACAAGGGGCGCTGCAAGCGCATCGCGCTGATCGGCGAGACCTACGACCAGGCGCGCGAAGTGATGATCTATGGCGACAGCGGAATCATGGCCTGCACGCCGCCGGACAGGAAACCGAAATACGTCTCGACCCGGCGGACTCTGGTCTGGCCCAACGGGGCCGAGGCGATGGTGTTTTCGGCGCAGGACCCGGAGGCGCTGCGCGGGCCGCAGTTCGATGGCGCCTGGGTGGATGAATTCGCCAAGTGGAAGAAGGCGCAGGATGTCTGGGACATGCTGCAGTTCGGCCTGCGGCTGGGCGAGGCGCCCCGGGTCTGCGTGACGACGACGCCTCGCAATGTCGAGGCGCTCAAGGAGTTGCTGGAGCTGCCGTCTACCGTATCGACCCATGCCCGAACCGAGGCCAACCAGGCGCACCTGGCCGAGACCTTCCTGGATGAGGTGCGGGCCCGTTACGAGGGGCAGTCGCTGGGCTTGCAGGAGCTGGACGGTGTGTTGCTGGACCAGGTGGACGGGGCGCTGTGGACGCGGGAGATGCTGGATGGCGCGCGCGCCGGGCGGCTGCCGGATATGGACAGGGTCGTGGTGGCGGTGGATCCGCCGGCGGGGTCCGGGGCGCGGGCGGATGCCTGCGGAATCGTGGTTGCGGGCCTGGTCGACAGCGAAGATCCGCGCGAGCGGCGGGCCTATGTGCTGGAGGATGCTTCTGTCCAGGGGCTGACGCCGGTTGGCTGGGCGACGGCCGCCATCGAGGCGGCGGCGCGCTGGCAGGCCGACCGGGTTGTGGCCGAGGTCAACCAGGGCGGAGCGATGGTGGAGGCCACGCTGCGGCAGGTCGATCCCTATGTCGCCTACAAGGCGGTGCATGCCTCGCAGGGGAAATCCTTGCGGGCCGAGCCGGTGGCGGCCCTGTATGAACAGGGGCGGGTGAAACATGCGGTTGGCCTGGCGGAATTGGAGGCGCAGATGTGCCTGATGACGCCTAACGGGTATCACGGGTCCGGCAGTCCGGACCGGGTGGATGCTCTGGTCTGGGCGCTGAGTGAGCTGATGCTGGGTGCGCGCCCGGTGAAGCGCAGCCCGCAGCTGCGGGTGTTGTGACGGGGCGGCGGGGTGAACCCCGCCCAACGGCCCGTGGCGCATGCGTGCGATTGCCCTGGGGCGCGGCGTTTGGGCGGCCAGGAGCGAGGGGCCAGCCCCTCGCGCTCCCCGGAGGTATTTCCGGCCCAAAGAAACACCGTGCGCGGCGCCCCTCTTGCGGTGTTGCGCATAGGCCGGACGGTGGTGTGACGCGGCCTTAAGGCGGTTTTTCTAGATTGCTTCAAGAGACGCGGAGGTGGGCAGCCTCCGGACGAGTTCAGAAGACGGAAGAAACCGGCAGCGCGTGGACCGGTGGTTCGCGCGGTCGGGACGGGTGCGGGCCGCGGGGCGCCGCCTGGGAAAAGGAGCGACTTGGCATGGTATTCGATTTTCTGCGGCGGGGCGGTCAGGCCGGTGAGGAGCAGGGTGCGCCTCAGGTCAAGGCCTCTGCGACGGGTCGCCTTGTGGCGCATCTGAACGGCGGCCGCGTGGCCTGGAGCCCGCGTGATACCGTGTCACTGACCAAGCAGGCCTTTGCCGGAAACCCGGTCGGGTTTCGCGCGGTCAAGCTGATCGCCGAGGCGGCGGCGGCATTGCCGCTGGTTCTGCAGGACAATGCGACGCGTTTTGCCGAGCATCCGATCCTCAAGCTGGTGGCGGCGCCGAACCCGGCGCAGGGGCGGGCGGAGCTGTTCGAGGCGCTGTATGGCCAGCTGTTGCTGTCCGGGGACGGTTATATCGAGGCGGTGGCGGGCGAGAGCGGGCTGCCTTTCGAGTTGCATGTGCTGCGCAGTGACCGGATGAGCGTGGTGCCCGGGGCCGATGGCTGGCCGGTGGCCTATGAATACGCGGTAGGCGGGCGCAAACACAGGTTCGGTGTGACAGGCCCCGTGTCGCCGATCTGCCATGTGAAAGCGTTTCACCCGCAGGATGACCACTACGGTCTGTCACCCTTGCAAGCGGCGGCTCAGGCGGTGGACGTGCACAACGCGGCCTCGCGCTGGTCCAAGGGCTTGTTGGACAATGCGGCGCGACCCTCTGGCGCGATCGTCTGGACGGGGGCGGACGGGCAGGGGCACCTGAGCCCGGAACAGTTCGAGCGGTTGCAATCCGAGATGGAGATGCACCACCAGGGCGCGCGCAATGCCGGGCGGCCGATGCTGCTGGAAGGCGGGCTGGACTGGAAGCCGATGGGCTTTTCGCCGTCGGACATGGAGTTCCAGAAAACAAAGGAGTCGGCGGCGCGGGAGATCGCGGTGGCCTTTGGAGTGCCGCCCATGATGCTGGGGATCCCCGGCGAGGCGACCTATGCCAACTACGCCGAGGCGCACCGGGCCTTTTACCGTCAGACGGTGCTGCCCCTGGCCACCAAGGTCGCGGCGAGCGTCGGGCGCTGGCTGTCCTCCTGGAGCGGCGAGGACGTGGTCCTGGCGCCCGACCTGGACCAGGTGCCGGCTCTGGCGACCGAGCGCGATGCGCAGTGGAACAGGGTGGCGCAGGCGGACTTCCTGACCCGTGCCGAAAAGCGCCGGATGCTGGGCCTGCCCGCCGAGGCGGAGGAGGAAAGCGGTGACTGACCTGCGTTCGCGGCACGAGGCCTTTGCCTGTGCGCCGGGACTGCGCCTGGAGGCGCATGAACGGGTGAGCAAGCTGCAGTTCGATGCCCTGACCGACCGTTTCGAACGGCTGGAGGCCTTGATCGAGCGGCTGGAGCGGCGGCTGTGGCTGACGGTCTACGGAGTAGCGGGGGCGATCCTTGCGGATCTGTTCCAGGGCTTTCTGAACGCGGCGCCCTGAGGGCCGGACCGCGAACCTAGCAGAGGGATCGAGATGGAACTTGAGCATAAATTCTGCCGCTTCGATGCGGATGTGACGGTCGAGGGGCGCGACATCGAGGGCTATGCCTCGCTGTTTGGCGCCTGCGACCAGGGCGGCGACGTGGTGGCCCGGGGCGCCTACGCCCGGTCGCTGAAGCGGCTGGCCGGTGAGGGGCGCGCGGTCAAGATGCTGTGGCAGCATGACCCGGCGCAGCCCATCGGCATCTGGCAGCAGGTGCGCGAGGACGAGCGCGGCCTCTACGTCAAGGGGCGACTACTGGACAGTGTCGAGCGTGGCCGCGAGGCGGCGGCCCTGCTCGAGGCCGGGGCCATCGACGGGCTGTCGATCGGGTATCGCACCTTGAAGGCCGTGAAAAACGACAAGGGCCATCGGGTCCTGACGGAACTGGAGCTTTGGGAGGTGTCCTTGGTGACCTTTCCGATGCTGCCCAGTGCGCGGGTGGCGTCCAAGGGCGAGAGCCCCGAGGACATCGCCCTGCGCGATCTGGCGGAGGCCCTGGAGGGCATGCGCCGCAACCTGGCGGGCGGCTGACGCGCGCCACTCATGAGGGAACGAAGGATGAGCGAAACCGAGACCAAGTCTCGGACCGGGGAAGATCTGTCCCCGGTCGCCCGGGTGAGTGCCGCGATGGCGGGACTGATCGGGGACTACAAGGCCCTGCAGGCCGACCTTGAAGAGAAGCTTCAGAAACAGGAAGAGCGACTGACCATGCTGGATCACAAGACCGCGAAAGCGAACCGTCCGGCGCTTTCGACCCGTACCGAGGTCGAGGCCCCCCACCTGAAGGCGTTCGACGCCTACCTGCGCAGCGGCGACGACGATGCCCTGCGCGGCCTTGAACTGGAAGGCAAGGCCATGTCCAGCGCGATCAACTCGGACGGCGGGTTCCTGGTGGATCCGGAGACCGCGCAGACCATCAAGTCCAAGCTGGACTCCAAGGTCTCGATCCGGGCGATTTCCAGCGTGGTGAATGTCGAGGCCTCGTCGTTCGACGTGCTGATCGACCAGAACGACACCGGCGCGGGCTGGGCCAACGAGACCTCGTCGACCGCCGAGACCGGGACGCCCACGATCGAGCGGATCTCGATCCCGCTCTACGAGTTGAACGCGATGCCCAAGGTTTCGCAACGCCTGCTGGATGACAGCGCGTTCGACGTCGAAAGCTGGCTGGCGGCGCGGATCGCCGACAAGTTCGTACGCGCCGAGGCGGCGGCCTTCGTCAACGGCGACGGTATGGACAAGCCGACCGGCTTTCTGACGCACCCGACGGTCGAGAACGACAGCTGGACCTGGGGCAATCTGGGGTACAAGGCATCGGGTTCGGCCAGTGATCTGGGCAATGGCGATGTGCTGATCGACGTCACCTATGCGCTGGACTCGCGCTATCGTGCCAATGCGAGCTTCGTGATGAATTCGAAGACCGCCGCGGCGATCCGCAAGCTCAAGGACAACGATGGCCGGCACCTCTGGAACGACGGCCTGGCCGCCGGCGAACCGGCCCGTCTGCTGGGTTACCCGGTGCTGATCGTCGAGGACATGCCCGATGTCGAGGCCGACGCCTATCCGATTGCCTTTGGTGATTTTGGTGCCGGCTACACCGTTGCTGAACGTCCGGATCTGCGCGTTCTGCGCGACCCGTTCAGCGCCAAGCCGCACGTCCTGTTCTATGCCACCAAGCGCGTGGGCGGCGACGTGAGCGATTTCGCGGCCATCAAGCTGCTGCGCGTCGCCGTCAGCTGAGCCTGGCCATGAGATGGGAGGCGGGCCGCTTGGCCCGTCTCTCCGGGGCGCGCGCCTGTTCATGTTGTCCAGCTACCCCTCCGCCCGTGCAGCCTGGGCGGCGCGCGCCCAACCGCCTGGCGGACTAGGGATGGTCGAGGATTTCGGAGAAGAAACATGATGTTGGTGGAAGAAACCCAGGTGCCAGAGGCGGCGCTTCCGATTGGTGCCCTGAAGGACCACCTGCTGCTGGGCAGCGGTTTTACCGAGAGTGATCTGCAGGATCCGGTGCTGGTCTCGTTTTTGCGCGCGGCTCTGGCCGCGATCGAGGGGCGGACGAGCAAGGCGCTGATCGCCCGGGGATTTCTGATTACGCTTGATCGCTGGACCTCTTGCGAAGGACAGCGGTTGCCGGTGGCTCCGGTTCAAGCGGTCACGGAGGTGACGATTGTGGATGCCTACGGTGCGGCGACCACCATAGATCCGGGCGCCTACCGGCTGCAAAAGGATGCCTTTGACCCGAGGCTGCGGCCCACAGGGACACGCCTGCCAGGCGTCCCCACCGGTGGATCGGTGGAGATCCGTTTCGACGCGGGATATGGCGCAAGTTTCGACGCTGTGCCTGCCGACCTGAGACAGGCGGTCCTGATGCTGGCGGCGCATTACTACGAGTACCGCAGCGACACGGCGCTGGGTCAGGGGTGCATGCCCTTTGGCGTGACCAGCCTGATCGCGCGATACCGTCCCGTGCGCATGGGGCTGGGCGCATGAGCCGCCGGGTGAGCAGGCGACTGGTGCTGGAGGCACCGCAACGTGTCGGCGACGGGGCCGGCGGGTTCGAGGAAACCTGGAGGGCGCTGGGCACGCTCTGGGCCGAGGTCAAGCCGCGGACCGGGCGGTTGGCCCGGGGCGAGACCGGCGAGATTTCCATCGGCGGATTCCGGATCACTGTGCGCGGCGCGCCGCAGGGACATTCCAACCGCCCGGGGCCGGGCCAGCGGTTCCGCATGGGCACGCGGCTGTTCCGGATCGAGTCCGTGACAGAGCAGGAACCATCCGGTCTGTACCTGATCTGCGAATGCCAGGAGGAGCTTTCGGCATGAGTTACGCGGTTTCGAGTGCTTTGCAGGCCTCTGTCTTTGCCCAGCTTCAGGGCGACCCGGCGCTGGGCGCACAGGTGGGGGCCGACATCTACGACGCGCTGCCCACGGGCACCTTGCCGCCGATCTATGTGGCGCTGGGACCCGAGACGGCGAAGGACGCGGGCGACAAGGACGGAGCGGGCGCCTGGCATCGGTTCGTCGTGTCGGTGGTGACGTCGAAGTCAGGTTTCCAGACGGCCAAGGACGCGGCGGCAGCTGTCAGCGATGCGCTCCACGGTGCGGACCTGACGCTGGAACGGGGAAAGCTGGTCGGACTGTGGTTCGAGAAAGCAAGGGCGAGGCGCGAGAGCCGCGGCTTGCGGCGCATCGACCTGACCTTTCGTGCACGGGTCGAGGATGACGGTGCGCAGTGAATGCGCACCCCGAGGATGAATGAATTCTTTTCGCAGGAGTGAAAACAATGGCGGCACAGAACGGGAAAGACCTGCTGATCAAGGTCGACGTGAGCGGCACTTTCGAGACACTGGCGGGGCTGCGCGCGACGCGCATCAGCTTCAACGCCGAGCAGGTGGATGTCACCACGCTGGAAAGCACCGGGGGGTGGCGGGAACTTCTGGCGGGCGCCGGTGTCAAATCGGCCAGCCTGAGCGGGTCGGGCGTGTTCAAGGATGGGGCGACGGATGAACGTGCGCGACAGATCTTCTTTGACGGGGTTACTCCGGCTTTTCAGGTCATCATCCCGGATTTCGGTACGGTCGAGGGGCCTTTCCAGGTGACGTCGATCGAATACGCCGGCGCGCATGACGGGGAGGCGACCTATGAACTGGCGCTGGCCTCGGCGGGCGCGCTCAGCTTCACGGCGGCGTAAGTCATGGGCAATCCGTGGCGGGGGGACGTGGATTTGGTCATCGATGGCCAGACCCATGTGATGCGGCTGACGCTGGGTGCGTTGGCCGAACTGGAAGACGGACTGGCCAGCGGATCGCTCGTCGACCTGGTGCAGCGTTTCGAGACGGGAGGATTCAGCACGCGCGATGTGCTGGCGCTGATCGTGGCAGGGCTGCGCGGGGGCGGTTGGACCGGGCAGGCTGTCGATCTTCTGTCCGCGAAGATCGAGGGTGGGCCGATGGCTGCGGCGCGCGCGGCGGCTGAATTGTTGGCGCGGGCCTTCATGTTGCCGGAGACCGGTAATGCCGGGGTTTGACTGGCCGGCATTGATGCGGGCGGGGATGCGGGGTCTTGGCCTCAAACCCTGGGAGTTCTGGGCGCTGACACCCGCCGAACTGCAACTGATGCTGGGCGAGGGCGACGGCACGAAACCAATGGAACGGGCAAGATTGACTGAACTGATGTCGGCCTTTCCCGACGAGATGCGAGGTAACGGGACATGATCGAGGATCTTGATGACGAGGTCGAGGCGCTGGAGACCTCACTGGGGGGCGCGATCGGGATGGCGGCGCAATTCGACGCCGAACTGAAACGCATCCACGAAACCTTTTCCGCCACCGGACGCGGTGCCGCCAAGCTGGAAGCCACGTTGAGCCGGGGCGTGGCAAGGGCCATCGACGGGGTCGTTCTGGACGGCATGAAGCTTTCGGACGCGCTCCGGACCGTTGCGCAATCCATGATCGACGCGGCTTGGAAGGCGGCCGTTACGCCGGTTGCCAACCACGTCGGTGGGCTCTTGTCCTCGGCGGTGTCCGGCATGTTCGGTAGCTATTCGCCCTTTGCCGATGGTGCAGGGTTTTCCCAGGGCCGGGTGATGCCCTTTGCCAATGGCGGTGTGGTCGCCAGCCCGACCTATTTCCCGATGCGCGGTGGAACCGGACTGATGGGCGAGGCCGGTCCGGAAGCGATCATGCCGCTGACGAGGGGCGCCGATGGCAAGCTTGGCGTGCGCGCCGAGGGCGGCGGCCAGGGGCCCGTGACCGTGGTCATGAACATTTCCACACCGGACGTGGCTGGATTCCAGCGCAGCCAGAGCCAGATCGCGGCCCGGATGGGGCAGGCGCTGAGCCGTGGCGCGCGCAACCGCTGAGGAGGATGACATGAGCTTTCACGACGTGAGATTTCCAACCGACCTGAGCTTTGGCTCGGTCGGTGGGCCAGAGCGGCGTACGGATATCGTGACGCTGACCTCCGGCTACGAAGAGCGCAATACGCCCTGGGCGCATTCGCGTAGGCGGTATGACGCGGGTCTTGGGTTACGATCACTCGACGACCTGGCCGAACTGATCGCTTTTTTCGAAGCGCGGCAGGGACAGCTGTATGGGTTTCGCTGGAAGGATTGGGCGGATTTCAAATCCTGCGCGCCCTCCGCTGTGCCCGCGTCTTCCGACCAGTTGATTGGCACCGGTGATGGAGCGCGTGTCGGGTTTCAGCTGTCCAAGACATATTCGTCGGGCGGAGCAAGCTATGTCCGCCCGGTAACCAAGCCCGTGTCCGGCTCTGTCTTGGTCGAGGTCGACGGCATCGTTTTGACCGAAGGATCGGGGTTCTCCGTAGATGTGGCCGCGGGCATCGTGACGCTGCAAACTGTGCCGGGGGTCGGTCAGGAGGTGCGGGCAGGGTTCGTTTTTGACGTGCCGGTCAGGTTCGACGCGGATCGGATTCAAGTCAGCGCAGGAGCTTTCAACGCAGGCCAGGTTCCCGATGTGCCGGTGGTGGAGGTTCGGGTCTGATGGGCGCGGAGGAATTGAATGGCCACCTGTCCGGCGGCTTGACGACCGTTGCACGCGCCTGGGCCGTGACACGCAAGGATGGCCTGCGGCTGGGGTTCACCGACCATGATCGGGACCTGACGTTCGATGGGCTGGTGTTCAGGGCAGACAGCGGTCTGTCGGCCAGGGCGCTTAGCCAGTCGACCGGATTGTCGGTGGACAATTCCGAGGCAATGGGAGCCTTGAGCACCAGCGCCATCAGTGAAACGGATATTGCGGCGGGCCGCTATGACGGCGCCGAGGTCGTGGCATGGCTGGTGAACTGGACGGATGTCTCGGCGCGGCGGATCATGTTCCGGGGGGCCATCGGTGAAGTCCGGCGCGGGGAAGGAGCCTTTCACGCAGAACTTCGCGGACTGACGGAGATGCTGAACCGACCGGTGGGGCGGGTCTACCAAAAGCCGTGTTCGGCAGTACTGGGTGATGCGGAGTGTGGTTTTGACCTTTCGTCCGGCGGATATGTCTTCACAGGCTCGCTGATCGATGTCGAACAGAGCCGCGTGTTCCTTGCGGGAGACCTGTCCGGATTTTCCGCCGGGTGGTTTCAACGCGGCAAGCTGGAAGTTCTGAGCGGTGCGGCCCAAGGGGTGGCGGGGGCAATCAAGCGTGATCACCTGCGCAAGGACGGGGCCCGGGCGATCGAGCTTTGGGAGCCTTTGCGGGCGGCGCCGCAGGCTGGAGATCAGGTGCGTCTGACAGCGGGATGCGACCGGCGCTTTGAGACCTGTCGCCTGAAATTCGGAAACCACCTGAATTTCAGAGGGTTTCCCGACTTGCCCGAAGAAGACTGGATCACCGTTCATCCCAGCTATGCGAAACGGCTGAACGGCGGGAGTCGGAGATGAACCGGGCGGTGGTGGCGGCCCGCGCTTGGATCGGGACGCCCTACGTACACCAGGCCTCGTGCAAGGGCGCGGGTTGCGATTGCCTGGGACTGTTGCGTGGGGTTTGGCGCGAGGTGATCGGCGAAGAACCTGAAAGCGTGCCTGCCTACAGCAAGGATTGGTCTGAACCCGAAGGGGAGGAACGCCTATGGTGGGCAGGCCTTCGGCATATGACGGTCAAGGATCTCGATGATGTGGCCGCAGGCGATGTGCTCCTGTTCCGGATGCGCGACGGGGCTGTGGCCAAACATCTGGGCCTTCAGGCGCAGGTCGGGGCTGGGGCGAGTTTCATCCATGCATATAGCGGACATGGCGTGATCGAGAGCGCCCTGAGCACGCCCTGGGCGCGGCGGGCCGTGGCCCGTTTCGCCCTTCCTTTGGAGATTGAGTGATGGCGACGATCCTTCTTTCCGCCGCAGGTGCGGCAATCGGCAGTTCTATTGGTGGCTCTGTCCTTGGCCTGTCGATGACGGCGGTTGGCCGGTTTATCGGGGCCTCCATCGGCCGGACTCTGGACCAACGATTGCTTGGAGTCGGGTCAGAGGCGGTGGAAACGGGCAGGATCGACCGATTCCGCCTGACTGGCGCTGGCGAAGGGGCACCCATTGCACAGGTCTATGGGCGTATGCGTGTTGGCGGCCACGTGATCTGGGCGACCGAGTTCAAGGAGCGCGTCCGCGAATCCGGGGGATCCGGAAAGGGAGCGCCGCCCCAGCCCAAGCTTCGAGAATACAGCTATTCGGTGAGCCTGGCGCTGGCGCTCTGCGAAGGCCAGATCACATCGGTCAACCGGGTCTGGGCGGATGGCGCCGAGGTTCCTGTTGATGACCTGAACATGCGGGTTTACGCGGGGACCGAGGATCAACTTCCCGATCCCAAGATCGAGGCGGTTGAGGGCGCAGGGCAGGTGCCCGCCTATCGCGGTACTGCCTATGTGGTCATCGAGGACCTGCGGCTGGAACGCTTTGGCAACCGCGTGCCCCAGTTCAGTTTCGAGGTCACTCGTCCGGATCTGTCGACAGGGGAGGCTCCCGATCTGGTTCGGGGTGTTGCAATGATCCCCGGGACGGGTGAATACGCCCTTGCCACCGACCCGATCTACATGCGGCATGCTGCGAGTTCCCTGGACAATCCGTTTGGCATTGGAGCGAAGGGCAAGGTGGTCGCCAACGTCAACTCGCCCTCTGAAGCGCCGGATTTTGTCACATCGCTCAAACAGTTGGGCGACGAGGCGCCGAATTGCGGAGCGGCCTCGCTGATCGTGAGCTGGTTCGGGGACGATTTGCGTTGCGGCAGTTGCACCATCCGTCCCAAGGTCGAACAAGCCGAATATGAGGCAAAGTCCATGCCCTGGTCGGTCACGGGGATTGCCCGGAGTTCGGCGGAGATCGTTCCCCAAAGCGATGGGCGTCCGGTTTACGGAGGTACGCCAACCGATGCCTCCGTAATCCAGGCAATCCAAAAGATGCAGGCCGAGGGTCTGGCGGTGATGTACTATCCCTTCATCTTGATGGATCAGATGCCCGGCAATGGTTTGCCCGACCCCTGGACCGGGATGGCGGAACAGCCGGCTTTGCCCTGGCGTGGACGGATCACTCTGAGCACCGCGCCTGGGCAACCGGGGTCTCCGGATGGGACGGAAACGGCCGATGCGGAGATCGCCGCCTTTTTTGGCACGGCTTCGGCCAGCGACTTTTTGGTGAGTGGCGGCGTGGTTGGATACTCGGGGCCGCAGGAGTGGGGCTACCGGCGTTTCATCTTGCATCAGGCGGCGCTTTGTGCGGCGGCAGGAGGGGTCGAAGCCTTCTGCATCGGCTCTGAGATGCGGGGGCTTACCCAGATTCGGGGCGCTGCAGGTTTTACTGCGGTGGCCGCGCTGAAAGAGCTTGCTGCTGAATGCCGGGCCTTGCTGGGATCCTCGGTCATGATCGGCTACGCGGCGGATTGGACCGAGTATTTCGGGTATCATCCGCAGGATGGTTCGGGCGACCTCTACTTTCATCTCGATCCGCTTTGGTCAGACCCCGAGATCGATTTCATCGGGATCGACAACTACATGCCGCTGTCCGACTGGCGGGATGGAGAGGAACACGCGGATGCGGATTGGGGGAGCATCTACGCCCCTGACTACCTGCGCTCCAATATCGAAGGTGGTGAGGGGTACGACTGGTACTATGCGTCCCAGTCCGACCGGGACGCACAAGTGCGCACACCGATCAGCGACGGTGCGCATGGTGAGCCCTGGGTCTGGCGCTACAAGGACATTCGCAACTGGTGGAGCAATGCACATCATGAGCGCATCGCTGGCATCAGGCAGCCCCAGGCGACCGGCTGGCAGCCGGAATCCAAACCGATCTGGTTCACGGAGTTGGGGTGTGCGGCCGTCGACAAGGGGACGAACCAGCCCAACACCTTCCTCGATCCGAAATCATCGGAGTCGAACCTGCCGCATTACTCCAACGGTTTGCGGGATGAGGCGATCCAGCAGCAATACCTGAAGGCCCAACTGGGCTATTGGAGCGATGCCGGGAACAACCCTGTGTCGTCGGTCTATGGCGGGCAGATGTTGGACACTGAGCGCTGCTTTCTCTGGGCTTGGGATGCACGCCCCTATCCCTGGTTTCCGGCGGATGAGGAGCTTTGGACGGACGGTCCGAACTATCGGCGTGGCCACTGGCTGAACGGGCGACTGTCCGTTCGCAGCCTTGCCTCCGTCGTGCGCGAAATTTGTGCCCGGGTGGGTCTGACTGATGTTGATACGAGGGACTTGCACGGGGTGGTGCGCGGTTACGTGGTGTCCCATGTCAGTGATGCCAGACGGGCCTTGCAGCCACTGATGTTGGCGCATGGTTTCGACGCCATTGAACGGGACGGGACGCTTGTCTTTCGGATGCGCCGGGGGTTGGGGCCAGTCGATATTCCGCGAGAGGTCTTGGCCGTAAGCGACGAAATCGAGGGAGACTTGGTGGAAACGCGGGCCGGCGAGGCCGAGATGGCAGGGCGTGTGCGAGTGCAGTTCGTCCTGGCAGATGCGGATCATCAGATAGCTGCGGAAGAAGCCGTGCTGCCGGATGAGGCCACGCATGCGGTTTCGGAAACCGACATGCCGCTGGCCCTGACGCGCAGCGAGGGGCGGCAGACGGCGGAGCGCTGGCTGGCGGAGGCCCGCGTCGCCCGGGATACCCTGCGCTTTGCCTTGCCGCCGTCGCAGCTTGCGCTGGGCGCGGGCGACATTGTCCGATTGCCTTCGGACAGTGGGCCAACCCTTGCGCGGATCGACAAGGTCGAGATCATGGAACATCAGATCGTCGATGCGGTCCGGATCGAGCCGGAGGTATTCCTGCCTTCGGAGATGGCAGAGGAGACGGCGCAGGTGAGGCCGTTCACTCCGGCTGTGCCGGTGACGCCGGTGTTTCTTGATTTGCCGCTGATCAGCGGGGACGAGGTGCCACACGCGCCGCACCTTGCCTTGAGCGCGACACCTTGGCCGGGGACCGTGGCCGTCTATCAGGCCGCGCAGGATTCGGACTATGCGTTGAACGGCGTCGTGGCGGCCCGGTCTGTTGTCGGGCTGACCGAGACCGACCTTCCCGCGGCAAGGTCCGGGGTGATCGACAGCGGTGCGCCGCTTGAGGTGCGGTTGGCCAGTGGAAGCCTGCAGTCGGTCAGCGATGCGGCCCTTCTTGGGGGAGGCAACCTGATGGCCATTGGCGATGGCACGCCGGGAAACTGGGAGTTGTTCCAGTTCCGGGATGCCGAACTGATCTCTGACGGGCGCTGGCGCCTTTCACACCGGCTGCGTGGACAGTTGGGGAGCGACGCTTTGATGCCATCCTCCTGGCCCGCAGGCTCCTGGGTTGTTCTGCTTGACGGTACGCCTTCACAAGTCGCGCTCAAATCCCTTCACAGGGGGCTGGAGCGGCATTATCGGATCGGACCGGCCAGTCAGGCCTATGACCACGCGTCCTATGAACATCGGGTGCATGTCTTCGAGGGGAATGGCCTTCGGCCGTACAGACCTGTGCATCTGAAAGCGGAACAGGCAAACGGTGACTTGTCCATCGAGTGGGTCCGGCGCACCCGGATCGACGGCGATGGCTGGGACCGCGCAGAGGTGCCCTTGGGCGAGGACAGCGAAGCCTACCAGGTGCAGGTGCGCCGGGGGGAGACAGTTGTTCGCGACGTGACCGTACACAGCCCGTCATGGACCTATGATGAGGCGGAAATCGCTGGGGACGGCGCAAGCGGCAGCATCACGCTCCGCGTGGCCCAGGTCTCGGAACGCTATGGCGCGGGCCCCTTTTCCGAACTGGAGGTGACGGTGTGAAACCGGTTCTTCCCGGGGATGTGACTGCGGCGGCACGGGCCTTGTTGCCCCTGCCGCCCGAGGCGCGTTCAGGCTTGGCCCGCCGGCTGATCGACGAAGCTTGTGCCGCGGACCTGCATTGCCGACGGACCGGACAGGCGCACAGGTGCTGGGGCAACGGGACGCTTCTGGGCGCGGCACATGGGCACGAAATGGGGCGAGAGACCTGTTTCGAAGATCCCGAATTTCTGGACTGCCAGGTGAAGATGCTCGAAGCCTTGCGTGCCTTCCATCAGCCCGAGGCACAGGAAATACAGCGTCTCGCGGTTGGATCCAGTTCCAGGCGTTTGACGGCGATCTCTTCGCCGCAATCGCCGCAGTAACCGAAGTCTCTGTCTTCGATGCGTGCCAGTGCCGCGTTCAATACGCGGCGCTGGGCGTCGCGGCGTGCCTGCGTTGCCTTGGCCATCGACTGGTTCAACAGCGCGTCCTGCCGCGACAGGCGACCCACGGCCTGTTGGTCCAGTTCCACGGTCGATTGCCCATCGCGGCCAAGGGCGTCCTCTTCGTCCAGGGCCGCCAGCCTGTGCCGGATCAGGGTCTGAAAGCGGCGTGTCGCGGACTCATCCATATCGAAGATTTCCCTTATCACGGAATTGCGTTTCGATCAGGTTAGCCTATCTGATAGGGTCACGGCGTCAAAGGAGGACAGGCATGGCTGAAACGCGCGCACATCTGGCCGAGCTGGACCCGGTCTGGGCCCGAATTCGAAGCGAGGCCGAACAGGCCGTCATCGATGAGCCGCTTCTGGGCGGCCTGGTGCATTACTCGATCCTGCACCATCCGACGCTGGACAGGGCCTTGAGCTACCGGATTTCCCTCAAGCTCGCCAACCCCGAGATGTCGGAACAGATCCTGCGGGAGATCTGCGACGAGGCTTATGGCGAGGCGCCGGAACTGGCTCTTTCCGCACGGGCGGATATCGCGGCCACGTATGAACGCGACCCGGCCTGCCACCGGTTCCTGCAGCCGCTCCTGTTCTTCAAGGGCTTCCAGGCGGTGCAAGCCTACCGCGTGGCGCATTGGCTGTGGACGCAAGGGCGGCGGGACCTGTCCTACTTCTTTCAGATGCGCAGCTCGGAGGTGTTCGGTATCGACATTCACCCGGCCGCACGCATCGGCAAGGGGATCATGATCGACCATGCGCATTCCATCGTCATTGGTGAAACGGCGGTGGTGGGTGACAATGTCTCGATGCTGCATTCGGTGACGTTGGGCGGGACCGGCAAGGAAGAAGAAGATCGGCATCCCAAGATCGGTGATGGCGTTCTGATCGGCGCGGGCGCCAAGGTGCTGGGCAATATCCGGGTGGGCGATTGCTCGCGGATTGCAGCCGGGTCCGTGGTGCTGAAAGAAGTGCCGCGCTGCTCGACCGTGGCGGGTGTTCCGGCCAAGGTCGTGGGCGAAGCGGGCTGCGATCAGCCCTCGATCAGCATGGACCAGCTGCTGCGCGGCAGCTGAAACCCTGGATTAACCATGAGTCACAAGCGGCGCATCCCAAGGCTGGGTGCGCCGCAATTCGTTTCGGGCAGGGGCTTTGCCCCTCTGCCGCCCGTGGCGGCATTCACCCCGGAGTATTTTCAGCCCAAAGAAACGGCAGGTCAGGCCAGCAGGGCCAGCGGGTTTTCCAACCCGTCGACAATGGCTTGCAGAAGTTCCGCGCCAAGTGCGCCGTCGATCACCCGGTGATCCACGGACAGGGTTACGGACATGACGGTGGCGACCTCGATCTGACCCTCGGCGCCGACCACGGGTTTCTTCAAACCCGCACCGACGGCGAGGATAGCACCGTGAGGCGGGTTGATGACCGCGTCGAAATTCTCGATCCCGAACATGCCGAGGTTGGAAATGGCAAAGCTGCCGCCCTGGTATTCCTGGGGAGCAAGTTTGCGGTCGCGGGCGCGTGTGGCGAGATCCTTCATCTCGGCCGAGAGGGTCGAGAGGCTTTTCTGGTGGGCGTCGCGCAGGACAGGGGTAAAGAGCCCGCCCTCGATGGCGACGGCAACGGCCACGTCGGAAGGCGTGAGTTGCAGGATCCGGTCCCCGGCCCAGACCGCATTTGCGGCGGGCACCTGTTGCAGCGCGTTGGCACAGGCCTTGATGATGAAATCATTGACCGACAGCTTGACCCCACGCGGCGCCAGCTGATCGTTCAACTGCTTGCGGAAGGCCATGAGCGCATCGAGGCGGATCTCCCGGCGCAGGTAGAAATGCGGGATGGTCTGCTTCGCCTCGGTCAGGCGCGCGGCAATGGTGCGGCGCATGCCATCGAGCGCGATCTCCTGATGGGGACGGTCGGCATAGGTCTTGAGCACCGCGTCGGCACTTGCACCGCTTGCGGCGGGTGCCGCAGGTGCGGCAGCGGCAGCGGCAGCGGCAGCTTGCAGTGCCGGGGCGGTGTCCGTTTCGGAGGCCGGGGCAGGGGGGGCTATGGCCGCCTCGACGTCAGCCTTGACGATGCGACCGCGCGGGCCGCTGCCGGTGATCTGGCTCAGGTCCAGGCCCTTCTGCTCGGCGATCCGGCGTGCGAGCGGCGAGGCGAAGATGCGCGTTCCGTCGGGGTTCTGTGGCGGCGGAGGGGCGGCTTTCTCGGGACCCCCTGCGGGAGCCGCCTCGGCAGCCGCGCCGGCCTGCGCCTTGGGCGCCGTGGCCGGCGGGGCGTCGGCGATGTCGGCGGCGCTTTCGCCGTCTTCCAGCAGCACGGCAATCGGCGTGTTGACCTTCACCGCTTCGGTACCTTCGGCCACGAGGATCTTGCCGATCACCCCTTCGTCCACGGCCTCGAATTCCATCGTGGCCTTGTCGGTCTCGATCTCGGCGATCACGTCGCCGGAGCGGACGTCGTCGCCTTCCTTGACCAGCCATTTGGCCAGCGTGCCTTCCTCCATCGTCGGCGACAGGGCGGGCATGAGGATTTCCGTGGGCATCTTTGATCCTCCTCTCAGCGCTGCGACAGCGGCTGGACGTGGGTATTTTTGCCAAGAAGAAGCCGCATCTCAGCGACCCTCGATCAGCGTCAGGATATCATAGGGCGGGCGGGGCCTGTTGCCCCGCGCCAGCCTGTCGACGGCGCGGGCCAGGGCCGCGCGATGGGCGGCGATCCATTCATAGGCGTCCTGGTGCGTGGGCCGGGCGCCGGGGCGCAGATCGCTGGACATCAGGCATTCGGGTACGAAGGCGGCGCCCGCATCGGTTTCGATGCGATAGGCCTCACGCGCGACGTCGCGGCCCCGGACCTCGACCCGCGTGCTCACCGGTAGCAGACCTGTTTTGCCGCCTCGATGACCTCGGGCGTGGTGACAAGCGCGTGGCGTTCGAGATTGGCGGCATAGGGCATGGGCACATCCTTGCCGGTGATGTTGATCACCGGCGCGTCGAGCCAGTCAAAGGCCTGCTGCATCAGCGTGGCCGAAATGTAATTGCCGATCGAGGCCACGGGCCAGCCTTCTTCGACGGTCACACAGCGGTTGGTTTTCCGCACGCTGGCGATGACCGTGGCAGTGTCGATGGGGCGCAGGCTGCGCAGGTCGATCACCTCGGCCTCGATGCCCTCTTCGGCGAGTTTTTCGGCAGCCTCCAGCGCGTAGGTCATGCCGATGCCGAAACTGACAAGCGTCACGTCCGAGCCTTCGCGCCAGATCCGGGCCTTGCCCAGGGGAACGGTGAAATCCTCCAGCACAGGCACGTCGAAACTGCGCCCGTAGAGGATCTCGTTTTCCAGGAAGATCACAGGGTTCGGGTCGCGGATGGCGCTTTTCAGCAGGCCCTTGGCATCCGAGGCGCTGTAGGGCATCGCCACTTTCAGGCCGGGGATATGGGCGTACCAGGCCGCGTAGTCCTGGCTGTGCTGGGCGCCGACGCGGGCGGCGGCGCCGCTGGGGCCGCGAAAGACGATGGGACAGCCCATCTGGCCGCCGGACATGTACAGCGTCTTGGCCGCCGAGTTGATGATCTGGTCCATCGCCTGCATGGCGAAGTTGAAGGTCATGAACTCGACGATGGGGCGCAACCCGCCAAAGGCGGCGCCGACACCGATGCCGGTAAAGCCGTGTTCGGTGATCGGCGTGTCGATCACGCGTTTCGATCCGAATTCGTCCAGCAGCCCCTGGCTGATCTTGTAGGCGCCCTGGTATTCGGCGACTTCCTCACCCATGAGGAAGACATCGCCGTCGCGGCGCATTTCCTCGGCCATGGCGTCGCGCAGGGCCTCGCGCACGGTCTGTTTCTTTGTCTTTGTGCCTTCGGGCCAGTCCGGTTCGGGGCGGGCGGCCTCGACCTTGGCCGGGGCGGCGGGCGGCGGCGCGGCGGCGGCGGGTTGGACGGCTGGCTCGACCGGTTGAGTCGCTGCGCCCCCGTCCCGGACTTGATCCGGGACCTCTTCGCCCTCTTCGACCAGCACCGCGATAGGGGTGTTGACCTTGACCGCCTCGGTGCCCTCGGTGATCAGGATCTTGCCCATGATGCCTTCGTCCACGGCCTCGAATTCCATCGTGGCCTTGTCGGTCTCGATCTCGGCGATCACGTCCCCGGCGGTGACGGTGTCGCCCTCCTTGACCAGCCATTTGGCCAGCGTGCCTTCCTCCATCGTGGGCGACAGGGCGGGCATGAGAATCTCGGTTGGCATATCACTCGCTCCTTCAGAACCCGCCCATCGCCAACACGACAAGGACCGCGATCGCGATTGCGATCACAAGGATCACGATCTGCGAGATCAACACGTTGCCCATCGTCAGGTTGGACCCGTCGAGCGGTTTTACGTGCTTGGCCACCCAATAGGCCTGAAGGACGAAGACGGCGATGGACAGGATGCCGATCAGCACCGAAAGGAGAGACATCGCACCTGCCGCGCCAAGCGCAAAGCCCAAGGCAAAGGACAGCACAAAGAACCCAAGGAAAACAAGGATGTAGACCTTGAACAGCCCGCCATAGGGGACCCGCTTCTTGAACAGCCAGCGCAGGACCAGCATGACGAGGGCGGCGTAGATCAGCTGGCCGATGACGCCGCCGATGATGTTGGAGACAAGTGCTCCGGCAATACTTCCGTTCATGTTGGGTCCTCGGGTCAGGTGTCAGCGTAGATGTCGGTCCACAATTCATCGAGCGCGGGTTCCGGGCTTTCGCGGGCAAACTCGGCAGAGGCATTGACCACCGCCTTGATCTCCTTGTCGATGGCCTTGAGATCCTCTTCGGAGGCATGGCCGCCCTGTACCAGCATATCGCGGACATGGTCGATGGGATCGCGTTCCTCGCGCATCTTCGACACTTCCTCGCGGGTGCGGTACTTGGCCGGGTCCGACATGGAATGGCCGCGATAGCGGTAGGTCTTGATTTCCAGGATATAGGGACCCTTGCCCGCGCGGCAGTGTTTCACCGCCTTTTCGCCCGCCGCCTTGACCGCCAGCACATCCATGCCGTCGACCATCTCGCCGGGGATGCCGAAGGCATTGCCGCGGTGATAGATATCCGGGGTCGAGGTGGACCGCTTCATCGCGGTGCCCATCGCATACTGGTTGTTCTCGATCACAAAAACCACCGGCAGGTCCCAAAGGGCGGCCATGTTGAAGGTCTCGTAGACCTGGCCCTGGTTGGCGGCGCCATCCCCGAAATAGGTGAAGGTCACGCGGCCGTTGTCCTTGTACTTGTCGGCAAAGGCCAGCCCGGCCCCCAGCGGCACCTGCGCGCCGACGATGCCATGCCCGCCGTAAAAGTGCTTTTCGCGGCTGAACATGTGCATCGAGCCGCCCTTGCCCTTGGAATAGCCGCCCTCGCGCCCGGTCAGTTCGGCCATGACTCCGTTCGGGTCCATCCCGCAGGCCAGCATGTGGCCGTGATCGCGGTACGAGGTGACGCGTTTGTCGCCCTCTTCGGCGGCGGCCTCCAGCCCGACCACCACGGCCTCTTGTCCGATGTAAAGGTGGCAGAAGCCGCCGATCAGGCCCATGCCATAAAGCTGGCCGGCCTTTTCCTCGAACCGGCGGATCAACAGCATGTCGCGGTAATACTGTGTCAGCTCCTCGGGCGAGACATTGGGTTTCGCCGTTGTCTTTCGGGCTGCCATGAAACTCCTCCCCAGGACTCGTTCAGTACTGAACTACTTGTGGCGAGGATAGGCGGGGTGCGCGACGGCGTAAAGCCAATACGCATCCGGTCATCGGGGCACCCGCGACTGGACGGATGTCAGTGCACCACGATCTCATCGCTGCGGATCAGGCCCAGGACATCGCGCGCCTGCTGGTCCAGCAGGTCGAGATCCAGGAAATCGTCCGACAGGCGATGCGTGAGGTTTTCCATCCGCGCCACCTCGGCGTGCAACTCGTCCAGTTCACTGGCCAGCCTGTCGCCTTCGACGGCGATCTCCGCGCGCCGGAACAGGCCGGAATCCCCCTGCACGGCGGCAAAGGTGAAATAGGCCGATAGGCTCAGCGTCACGGTGAAAAAGACCAGTGCGCCCAGCGAAGGGCGCGATCGACGGGATGTCATGTCTCTGCCTCAAACACGCGCCTCTTTGGGGGCGCATGGGATGGAGAGTGGCACAACCGCGCGGGAAAGGGAATCCCGCGCGGCACCTGATTCGCAACGTGCTGCAAAATGTCCTTGCGGCGTTGCATTCATGCACTTAACGCCGTGGCGACCCGGTCTTCGGGGCAGGTGTTGGCGGCGGCGGTTCGCCGCCCGGAACGGCCTCGGCGAAATCGTCGGGATCGCCGCTGCGCAGGAACTGAGCCGCGCGCAGGAAGCCCAGCGGACCGAAGGGTGTCATGCGGCCCCTTGGGGATTGTCCCGGTTCATCGACGACAGCGTGTCCATCAACCCGCTGTAATAGGTCATCTCGTCCTTCAGCATCAGCTTGCGTGATTTCAGCGCGCGCAGGCGGCTCATGCTGGGTAGGGGGCGGCGCTGTTCGCTCTTTATGTCCTGTTCCAGCGCGGCGTGGCGGGTGCGGAGCGCCTGAACACGGGCCTCCAACGACGGGGTGCCGGTCTTTGCTGTCTTCATCTTCGGTCCTCCTCTAGCGGTACGCCATCGAGATGGTGGTTCAAAGGATGCGGTAAAACCCAATCCAATGATGATTTAGAATTGGAAATTCCTATATGTCTTTGAGCAGGAGATCCCCCGTGCCCGAGACCCCCAGTCTGCGCCAGTTGCGTTACTTCCTTCTGCTGGCCGAAACCGGTCAGTATGGCCGTGCCGCCGCGCGGGCGGGCATCAGCCAGCCTTCGCTCAGCTTGCAGATCGCCGAGCTGGAACGGCGTCTGGGCCTGCATCTTGTGGAACGGCGCCGCCGTGGCGTCGTGCTGACCCCCGAGGGCCGCGAGGTGCGGGCCCGCGCCGCCCGCATCGCCGAAGAGGTCGAGGCGTTGGTGGAAACCGCGCAGATGCTGGGCACGGGCAAGGCGGCGCAACTGCGGCTGGGATCGACACCCACCATAGGCCCTTACCTGCTGCCGGGGCTGGTGCGCCGCCTGCATGCCGCCGACCCGGAGGCCAAGCTGATCCTGCGCGACGGCGCGCCGCGTGATCTGACAGAGGACCTGGTGGCCGGAGTCCATGACGCGATCCTGACGCAACTGCCCGTTCAGGCGCGGGACGTGACCGTGATCCGACTGTTCCGCGAACCGCTGGTGGTGGCGATGGCCCATGATCACCCGCTGGCCGGGGCCGACGAGGTGCGGGATGCCGATCTGACCGGGCAGGAGGTCCTGTCGCTGTCCAGCGCCTTTGCCCTGCATGAGCAGATCGCCACGCTCTGCCGGGACCTGGGCGCGCATCTCAGCGCCGATTACGAGGGCACCAGCCTCGATGCCCTGCGCCAGATGGTGGCGATGAACATGGGGCTCTGCTTTCTGCCCGCGCTCTATGTCCGGTCGGAAATCAGCGCCCCGCGCGGGGATGTGGCGGTGCGGCCCTTCCGCAAGGGGCGCTTTACCCGGTCCGTGGGCCTGGTCTGGCGGCAAAGCTCGGGGCGGGCGGCCAGTCTGGAACGGTTGGCCGAGGTGCTGCGCGAGGTTATTCGCGTCGATCACGCAGGTGTTGTCATCCCCGAGGGCTGAGAGCTCTCGACCTTGCGCGCCATTTGCCCGATTGTGCGGCCATGACTCGTGTCTTTTTTGTCCTGGCGATCTGCCTGTCCTTTGCCGCCTGCGGTCCGCGCGGCATGGTGTCCCTTGTTCAGGGCATAAAGCCCGAGGCCTATGATGCGGCGGTGCAGCGCGTGTTTATCGCCAGCAACCGCCACCTCGAACAGGGCTCTCCCGAAGAGGCATTGCATCAGGCCTTTGGCGAGAGCCGCGACCCGGTGGTGAGTTATGGCCGGATCGACATTTCGATTCCGCCCGTGCACCGGCCCGGCCTGATCGAATGGCCGGGCAACGACCGCCCCGACCCGGCGCAACATTTCGTGGCGCTGTCCGGGGAACGCTATGCCAGCCAGCTGGCCTTTTTACGCGACTTGCCGCGCCCGGGCGGGCGGCCGGACGTTGTGCTGTTTGTACACGGTTTCAACGTCAACAACGCCGAGGCGGTCTATCGTCTGGCGCAGATCGCGCATGACTATGAAACCGACGACCCGGTGATCAGCTTTTCCTGGCCCTCCGCGGGCGATCCGCGCGGCTATGTCTACGACCGCGACAGCGTGATCTTTGCACGCGACGACCTGGAATCGCTGTTGCTGGGCCTGTCGCGGGAAAAACGCCGCGTTCTCATCATCGCGCATTCGATGGGCAGCCAGCTGGTGATGGAGACGCTGCGCCAGATCTCGATTTCCGGCAAGGGCAGGGCGCTGACCAGCATCATGGGTGTGGCCCTGATCAGCCCCGACATCGACGAGGACGTCTTTCTGCGACAGTCGCGCCGGATCGAGCCTTTCCCCGAACCGTTTATGATTGTCGTCTCGCGCCGGGACCGGGCCCTTGGACTGGCGGCGCTGCTGACGGGGACGCCCTCGCGGCTGGGGTCGATCAAGGATCCCTCGCGGCTGGCGCAACTGCCGATCGAGATCATCGACCTCAGCAGCATTCCCGGCGGCGACAGGGTGGGGCATTCCACCGCCTTCACGGCGCCCGAGGCGATCCGCCTGCTGCGCGACCTGGCCACGCCATAGCGGCTGCGTTGCATCGTTGCACGGCTATCGCGTCGATGATGCAATAAAGGGCTGGAAACGAATCGCGTGCCACGTAAATTTTCGTCGCATGACGAAAGGGTTATTCATCTTCCTTCTGGCCGGCCTCGTCGCCGCCTGCACCTCCCGGGGAGTAATCGACCACGTGCCGCGCGCGGTGGCCGGGGCCGTCGACCTGCGGCGCGTCTTTGTCGCCACCAACCGCAACCTTGCCCCGGCAGGCGATCTGGAACTGGTGCGGCAGGCCTTTGGCGCCGCCCGCTCGCAAGAGCTGCGCTATGGCTGGGCGGATGTTTCGATCCCGCCCACCCACGAAGAGGGAGAGATCGAATGGCCCGGCGGCGCCAAGCCCGATCCGGCCCGCCATTTTGTCACCCGCGATGGCGCGCCCTATCCGGGCAAGCGCGAGTTTCTGGATGGGCTGACCTCTGCCTCGCAGCCGGGACGCAAGGACGTGGTGCTCTTTGTGCACGGGTTCAACGTGCGCAACGCCGAGGCCGTCTATCGGGTTGCCCAGGTGGCGCATGACTTCGACGCCAAGATCCCGATCGTCCTCTATTCCTGGGCGTCCGCGGGGCGGGTGCGTGGCTATGTCTATGACCGTGACAGCGTGATGTTCTCTCGTGACGGGCTGGCGCAGGTGCTGCGCGACCTCGCCAGCGAGGGCTGGCGCGTGACGCTGGTGGCCCATTCGATGGGCGCGCAACTGACGATGGAGGCGCTGCGCCAGGCCTCTATCGCGGGCGATGAAAAGTCGATCAACGCGCTGCGCGGCGTGGCCCTGATCAGCCCGGATATCGACGAGGATGTCTTTGTCCAGCAAGCGTTGAAGATCGAGCCGTTCCCCGAACCCTTCCTGGTGCTGGTGTCCAAGATGGATTCGGCGCTCAGCGTCTCGGCCTGGCTGACGGGCAAGCCCTGGCGGCTGGGCTCGATCCAGGACAAGACGCGGCTGGCGGGGCTGCCGATCAAGATCGTCGACCTCAGCAATTTCCGGGGCGGCGACAGGCGCAAGCACATCACCGCCCTGACGGCGCCCGAGGCGATCAAGGTGCTCTACAGGATGGAACGAGAGCTCGCCCAGCAGTAGACGACCGCCGGGCGAAAAGGGCGCTCAGGCCTCCAGAGCGGCGACGCCGGGCAGGGTCTTGCCCTCCATCCACTCCAGGAAGGCGCCCCCGGCGGTGGAGATGTAGGAAAAGCCCGAGGCCGCGCCCGCCTTGTTCAGCGCCGCAACCGTGTCACCACCGCCCGCGACCGAGACCAGCTTGCCCAGCTCGCTGCGGTCCGCGGCATGTTTCGCGGCGGCATTGGTGGCCGCGTCGAAGGGCGCGATTTCGAAGGCGCCCAGCGGGCCGTTCCAGATCAGTGTCTGTGCCTCGTCGATGGCTGCGATCACGGCTGCGACCGACGCCGGCCCGGCGTCCAGGATCATCGCGTCCGGGGGGCAGGCATCCGCCGCGACGGTCTCATTCGCGGCGCCTTCCTTGAATTCGCGCGCAACGACCACATCCACCGGCAGGATGATCCGGCAGCCCGCCGTCTCGGCCTTGGCCATGATCTCTTTTGCGGTGCCGGTCATCTCGTGTTCGGCCAGCGACTTGCCCACGTCCACGCCCTGCGCGGCCAGGAATGTGTTTGCCATGCCGCCGCCGATCACCAGCATGTCGACCTTTTCCACAAGGTTGCCCAGCAGGTCCAGCTTGGTCGAGACCTTGGCCCCGCCGACAACCGCCAGCACGGGGCGCGCGGGTTTGCCAAGCGCGCCTTCCAGCGCCTCCAGTTCCGCCTGCATCAACCGGCCTGCGCAGGCGGGCAGGGCATGGGCCAGCCCGGTTGTCGAGGCATGCGCCCGGTGCGCCGCCGAAAACGCGTCGGAGCAATAGACGTCCCCCAGCGCGGCCATGCCGGCCACCAGCTCGGGGTCGTTTTTTTCCTCGCCCGCGTGGAAACGGGTGTTTTCCAGCAGGGCGATCTGGTTCTCGCCCAGGCTGTCGATCACTGCCGCCGCCGCCGGGCCGATGCAGTCGCTGGCAAAGACCACCTCGACCCCCAGAACCGCCTCCATCGTCGGGATCAGCGGCTGCAGGCTCATGTCGGCGCGGCGTTCGCCCTTGGGGCGGCCGAAATGCGCCAGCAGCACCGGCTTGCCGCCCTTGTCCAGGATGGTCTGTACCGTGGCCGCGATCCGTTCGATCCGCGTGGCGTCGGTCACCTCGCCGTCTTCCATCGGCACGTTGATGTCGACCCGGGTCAGCACGCGCTTGCCCTCAAGGTCCATGTCGTCAAGGGTGTTCCAGCCCATCTCTCACTCTCCGGTCGAAGTTCCCCGGCCCACTAGACCCGATGCGGCGTTCAGGTCAACGCCGTCTTGGCTTTGGCCGCGTCTCAGGCTACCTCTCGTCGCAAATGAGAAACGGAGAAAGACCAATGGCCGAGATCAAGGACCCGGAAAACACCATCCTGATGGAACTGAAGGGCGGGACCGTCACCATCGAACTGCTGTCCGACGTGGCCCCCGACCATGCCGCCCGCATGAAGGAGCTGGCCCGCGCGGGTGCCTATGACAACGTCTGCTTTCACCGCGTGATCGAGGGCTTCATGGCCCAGACCGGTGACGTGGCGCACGGCAACATGGAAAAGGATTTCAACCTGCGCCGCGCGGGCACCGGCGGGTCCGACCTGCCGGACCTCAAGGCCGAGTTCTCCAAGCTGCCGCATGACCGGGGTACGCTGGGCGCCGCCCGCTCGCAGAACCCCAACAGCGCCAACTCGCAGTTCTTCATCAACTTCAAGGACAACCATTTCCTGAATGGCCAGTACACGGTCTATGGCCGTGTGGTCGAGGGCATGGAGCATGTCGACGCGATCACCCGGGGCGAGCCGCCCGCGAATCCCGACCGCATGATCTCTGTGAAGGTGGCCGCAGATGTCGCCGGCTAAGGGCGGGATTGTCGCGGTCGCCGTGCTGCTGGTCGGCATCGGGGCCTACTCGGTGCTGCGTGACGGGGCAGGGGCGGTGGATGCCGCCCCCGATCCTGCCGCGCCCGCGGAGGACGGGGTTGCCGCCGCGCCGGCGCCCGCCGCCGAGCCGGTTCTTGAACCGCTGCCAGAGGGCGCGGACATGGGCCTGAAGATCCAGCTTGCGGGCGAGGCCGATGGCACCATTACCATCGACCTGTTCGAGGAGGTGGCCCCGGGCCACACTGCCCAGATCGTCGCGCTGGCGAAATCCGGTGCCTATGACGGCGTGGTCTTTCACCGGGTGATCGACGGCTTCATGGCCCAGACCGGGGACGTGCAATTCGGCCGCATGGGGGCCGAAGAGTTTGACATGCGCAGCGCCGGCATGGGCGGCTCGACCCTGCCGGACCTTGAGGCCGAGTTCTCGGATATGTCCTTTGAACGCGGGGTGGTCGGCATGGCCCGCTCGCAAGACCCGGACAGCGCCAATTCGCAGTTCTTCATCATGTTCGACGCGGGGCCTTTCCTGAACGGCCAATACACGATCGTCGGCAAGGTGACGGAGGGTATGGATGTGGTAGACGCCATCAAGCGCGGCGACCAACGCGCCAACGGCGCCGTGACCGGAGAGCCGGACCGCATGGTCAAGGTCACCGTCACCCAGGACTGACCCGCGCCCACGCGCTTTCAAAAGCGCGTGGGACAGGCTGGGCAGACGCCGCGTTTCACGGCATCCTTCGGGTCAAGCCCGGAGGAAACCCAATGCGCCTTTTGCCCAGACTTCTTTTGCCCAGACTTGTCTTTCTGACGATCTTTGCCGCCGCCTCGGCAACCGCCGATCCGTCATTCTGGAAACACGAATGGCCTGACACGGATTTCGAGAACACCACCATCACCAACTGGGTCGAGATCATGTCCGGTGGCCCCGGCAAGGACGGCATCCCGGCGCTGTCCGATCCGCAGTTCATCCCGGTCGACCAGGAAAGCCGCATCCCCGATGCCGAACCGGTCATCACCGTCGTGATCGAGGGCGAACGGCCGCGCGCCTACCCGATCCGCTATCTCACCTGGCATGAGATCGTGAACGATGTCATCGGTGAGGTCCCGGTGGCCGTCACTTTCTGCCCGCTCTGCAATTCGGCCCTGACCTTCGACCGGCGCGTCGGTGACAGGGTGCTGACCTTTGGCGTATCGGGCAAGCTGCGCAATTCCGATATGGTGATGTACGACCGCGAAACCCAAAGCTGGTGGCAGCAGGCCATCGGCACCGGCATCGTGGGTGCGCTGACCGGGGTCGAGCTGGAGACGCTGCCCAGCTGGATGGAAAGCTTTGCGCAATTCCGCGACCGCCACCCGGACGGGGTGATCATGACCGAACCGGCCTGGAACCGGCCCTATGGTCAGAACCCCTACCGCAACTACGACTCGTCGAAACGCCCCTTTCTCTATTCCGGAGAGATGCCGCCGCATGACATCCCGCCGCTGATGCGGGTGGTGCGCGTCGGCGACAGGGCCTGGCCGATGGATCGGCTGGCGGAGGCGGGCGAGCTGCGCGAGGCGGGTGTTGTCCTCACCTGGCGTGCCGGTCAGGCCTCGGCTCTGGATGCGGGTCGGATCGCGGCGGGGCGCGACGTGGGCTCGGTCCGGGTGCGGGACGAGGGTGGCGCCGACCTGCCGCATGACGTGATGTTTGCCTTTGCCTTTCACGCCTTCTGGCCCGAGGGGGACTGGATGCTGGGCGACTGATCACGCCGCCATCCGCATGGGCAGGCGCCGCGCCAGCGGGGCCAGCGCCCCCATGTGCAGCCATGTCCCGCCCAGGCGGTGTGCCCGCGCGCCGGTGCCCAGCTTGAAATGCGTCAGCCCGGGGGCGTCCTGCGCGTTCAGGATGCCGAGGTCGAGGCAATCATGCCCGCGTGCCGCAAGCGCCTGCATGGCATGCCAGAGCAGCAGATTCATAGCATGGCACCTGCGCCCCTCGGGCGTGGTCACACCGATCTGCCAGGTGGCCATGCGCCCGTGCCGCAACACCAAGGCGCCCGCCACGGGCACGCCCTTGTCCAGCGCCTCGAACACCCGCGCCGCGCCGGGATTGGCCCGGGCAAAGGCGGCGCTGAACGCCGGCGGCAATCCGCGGTAGCCTCTGGCGCGGGCCTGCGCGGCCTCGGCGGTCAGGATCCAGTGATCCGGGGTCAGGTCTGTCTCTCGCAGCTTTAGCCCGGCCCGTTCCGCCCGGTTCAGCCGGTTGCGCCATTTCTGCGCCAGGGCGGCCCGCATCCCGGCCTCGGGCCCCAAGGGCAGCAGCGCCAGCGTGGCCGGTGTCACCAGCGGCCAGAACCCGGCGCCGCGCAGCGCCTCGGCGCTCAGCCCGTCGGCGTTCAGCACCAGCGGGCGCCCGTCGTGCCAGCGTGTCCAGCGCCGCAGCCAGTCGTCCAGGTCGCCCGGCTCTGCCGCGACCGGCCCGCGGGACACCAGGTCGAGCCGTCCCAGCGGGCCAAACCGGCGCGACTGTACCTGCCAGACCAGCAGTTGGCGCCCGCCGGATTCGCGTTGGCAGCGGCGCAGGGGCTGGCCGAGCATTGCGCAGGTGTGGGCGAATTCCCGGGACTGGGGCAGGGGCAAGAGCAGGGACATGGGCCACATTAACGACATGGAAAGTTTCCATGCTGTTAACTGCGGTCATGAAGAAAGATGCTTTGCGGAAAACGCCGCCCCGCTCCGCCGCCAGTGACATGGCGCGTCCACGCCCCACCGCAGGGGCCGCGCTCTTGCTGGCGGGGGGAATGTCGTTGCCCTTTCTGGTGATGCTGGCTGCGTCGGCGATCCTGTAGCAAATGGAGGGTCAGCGGTCTGCGAGGGCCGCCAGATCGGGCAGCCTCGTCTCCGGCGGAAAGGCCGCTATGCAGGGCAGATCGACAGAAAATTCGCATTGCTCGCAATCGGAGCTGAAGTAGCTCACCCGGAAACAGGCATCGGTCGTTCCAGGAAAAACGGTTTGGTCGCCTTCCACCAGCGGGCGGTTGAGCGGTGCAATCACGTCCCGCTCTTCGGGCAGGGCGAGCTGCGACCTTTCCACCTTGCAGGCAAATCTATAGCCCGATCTCCGGTCGGTGAAATCCTGTTTCGAAACCACCGTGTCGCCCTCAGTGCGGCTGCCCTGCAGCGTGACCTTGTCAGTGTACAAATCCACGTAGACAGGCGCCAGCGGCGGGGCGTTCAGACACAGAGAACTGAAAACATCATCCTCGGAAAAGGGGAAATAGCCATGATGTGTGATGTTGGGAACCACCTGCAGACCCCAGCGCACGGCTTGCCCAACGGTTTCCATATAGAGCATGTCATCCGCGGGATAGGTCAGCATTTCGGTGAACAGGTCACGCGGCATTTGAATATTCCCGTTCGAAACGTTTCGGGAAATCAGGGCCGTGGCCTCCATGCCTATCCGCCAGATGGTCCGGATTTCGGGGTTGGAATAGGCCGGCTGATCGAACGACAGGAAGGGGGCATGCAGCCCCAGCCTGCCCTCCGGATTCAACAGGAAATTCTCGTGTCCCTCGTAGTTGGCAACGCCGGGATAAAAGACAAACCGCCCGGCAAAAAAGATGAAGGCGCAGGCACTTTCGCAGCGGTCGCCGCGCGCGATGGCGGTCGGCAACCCATAGGCTTGGCCGATACCTCCACCGGGATGCGCCCGCAGATAGGCTGCAATGCGCATGGCCTCTGTCAGGGATCCGCCCGGGCTGTTCAAGCAGAGCCGGTGAATGAACCTGCCCGGCTGGCCGTATGTCACGGCAGGTGAAAAGTTGCGCCAGGACGGAGAGTCGCTGTACGGGTCGAAGTCGTCGGTGTCTTCCGGGATCGACCTGTCCAGATAAGACTGGATACGTTCCAGGTCTCCGGCTTCGATGGTTCCGACCAGACGCGCCGAACAGCCCATTTCCGACATTTCCGGCGTGATCGTGGTTTCCAGAGTGGCGGCATGCAAAGGCATGGCCAAGAGGCAGAAGGAGAGCAATGAAGCAAGGAAACGCACGGTCAAAAGCCTGTCATTCGGTCTGAAAATCGCTGACAGACTGCCCCGGTTCCTCGAGTCCGATCAAGAAATTCTTTCCAATGGAAACGGGCCGCTCCCTGGGGGACGGCCCGTGCTCCGTGCATTCTGGAAATGTCAGTCCGCCAGCTTGACCAGCGCGTGCCGTTTCTTGCCCGCTGACAGTTTGACCGGAGAGGCCAGCGCGCCCGCGTCCAGCATCATGCCGGCATCGGTCAGCGGCGCATCGTCGATCCGTGCGCCGTTTTCCGCGATCAGGCGCTTGGCCTCCTTGCCGGACTTGGCCAGCCCCGACTTGACGATCAGCTGCACGATGGAGATGCCGTCGCCCAGGTCCGCCGCCGAGAGTTCCAGCGTCGGCAGATCATCCCCGACGCCGCCTTTTTCAAAGACCTCGCGCGCCGTGGCCTCGGCCGCCGCCGCCGCCTCGGCCCCGTGACACAGCGTGGTGACCGCATTGGCCAGCACGATCTTGGCGTCGTTGATCTCGGAGCCCGCCAGCGCGCCCAGACGGTTGCATTCGTCCAGGGGCATCTCGGTATAAAGCTTCAGGAACCGGCCCACGTCGGCATCCGTCGTGTTGCGCCAGAACTGCCAGAACTCGTAGGGCGACAGCATGTCCGAGTTGAGCCAGATCGCGCCGCCTTGGCTCTTGCCCATCTTGCGCCCGTCCGAGGTGGTCAGGAGCGGCGAGGTCAGACCATAGATCTCTTCGTCCAGCACCCGGCGCGTCAGGTCGATGCCGTTGACGATATTGCCCCACTGGTCGCTGCCGCCCATCTGCAGCGTGCAGCCATAGCGCCGGTACAGCTCGAGGAAGTCATAGGCCTGCAGGATCATGTAGTTGAACTCGAGGAAGCTCAGCGATTGTTCCCGGTCCAGCCGCGATTTCACGGATTCGAACGACAGCATCCGGTTGACGCTGAAATGCCGCCCGATGTCGCGCAGGAATTCCAGGTAGTTGAGCCCGTCCAGCCATTCGGCATTGTTCAGCATCAGCGCGCCGTTGCCGGATTCGCCATAGTCCAGGTACTTGGCAAAGACCTGTTTCATGCCGTCGATGTTGGCGTCGATCTGGTCTGGCGTCAGCAGCGGGCGTTCATCGGCGCGGAACGACGGGTCGCCCACCTTGGTGGTGCCGCCGCCCATCAGCGTGATCGGCTTGTGCCCGGTCTTTTGGAACCAGCGCAGCATCATGATATTCAGCAGGTGCCCGACATGCAGCGACTGCGCCGTGGCGTCATAGCCGATATAGGCGGTCACCACCCCCTGGCTCAGCGCCTCGTCCAGCGCCTGGTAGTCGGTGCAGTCGGCTAGGTAGCCGCGCTGCATCATGACGGCCATGAAATCCGATTTGGGATGGTAGGTCATGTGGGTGCCTCTGTATACTGCGCGGCGCAGGTATAAGCGCGGGCAAGGCCGAGGGAAAGAGCATGTTGAAGGATGGGGCCGTCTGGGCGCTTGGCGCCATGTCCGGGACCTCGCTGGACGGGGTGGATGCGGCCATGCTGCACACCGACGGGGTGCGGATCCTGGATTTCGGCACCACCGGATACCGCGCCTATTCCGAAGGTGAGCGCGCGGTGCTGAAGGCCGTTCTGGGCCGGTGGCCGGGCGAGGGGCTGGAGGCCGCACTGGAGGTGATCCAGTCCGCGCACGCGGAACTCCTGTCGCAGTTTCCCGGTGCGCAACTTGTGGGGTTTCATGGCCAGACCCTCGCGCATGAACCGCGCGGGCGCGGCACGCATCAACTGGGCGATGGCGCGACCCTGGCGCAGGATCTGGGCAAGCCGGTGGTCTGGGATTTCCGCTCGGCGGATGTTTCGCTGGGGGGCGAGGGCGCGCCCTTGGCGCCGTTCTTTCACTGGGCCTGCGCGCGCCATATCGGCGCGGCCGAGCCCCTGTGTTTTCTCAACCTCGGCGGCGTGGGCAACCTGACCTGGGTCGACCCCCGGGCGGACAAACCCGAGGCCGAAGGCGCGCTTCTGGCCTTCGACACGGGTCCCGCCAATGCGCCGATCAACGACCTTGTCGCCGAACGGCTGGGCCTTGAGTGTGACCTCGACGGGCGGTTGGCCCGCAAGGGGCGGGTCGAGGAGGGCGCGTTGGAGTTGTTCCTGGATGAGGGTTTTTTCCGAAAGATGCCGCCCAAGTCCCTGGACAGGGACGATTTTTCCCTGATGCTGGACCTTGTGCGCGAACTGTCGGACGCAGACGCCGCGGCCACGATGACCGGCATGGCGGCAGCGGCAGTCATGCAGGGCATGGAGCATTGCCCGACACCACCCGCGCGCGTGCTTGTGACCGGGGGCGGGCGCAAGAATCCTGTCATGATGCGAATGCTGGCGGCAGGGCTGGATTGCCCGGTGGAGCCTGTGGAGAAGGCCGGCCTTGATGGCGACATGCTGGAAGCACAGGCCTTTGCCTATCTCGCCGTGCGCGTGGCTCGTGGCCTGCCCACCTCGGCGCCGGGGACAACGGGCGTGGCGGCGCCAGTGGGGGGCGGACAGATCAGCCGGGCTGAGAGCGTCCAGGGATGAATCGCGCCTGCGGCGCGTGCCTCCGGCGGGAGGTATTTAAAGCCCAAAGAAACATGGGGTTCTGCAAAACGCCCGCCCCGTGACGCACACGGGACGGGCGTGAAGCGGTGCCGGTGTCTGCCGGGTGCTTCTTCGGGCACGGTCATCGGCTCTCCAGCCTGTACCGTGCAGACAGGCTGGCGCATTAACCTTAATCAAGGGTGAACGACCCAGGGTTTCTTTGGGCCGAAAATACCTCCGGGGAGCGCGAGGGGCAGCGCCCCTCGTTCAAACACCCTGTGCGGCGCAGCCGCTCCGATGGATTACCCGCCCGTGTGGCTCATGTGCCGGGACACACGTCCGTCCACGCCCTGACGGGAATAATCAAAGTCGTGCCCCTTGGGCTTCAGCGCGATCGCCGCGCGGATCGCCTCCTCCAGCGGTTCATCGCTTTCGGGATGGTTGCGCAGCGCCGCGCGCAGGTCGGCGTTGTCTTCCTGGCCCAGGCACATGAACAGCTCGCCGGTGCAGGTCAGGCGCACGCGGTTGCAGCTTTCGCAGAAGTTATGCGTGAGCGGCGTGATGAACCCGATCTTCTGACCGGTCTCTTCCAGCCGCACGTAACGTGCCGGGCCGCCGGTGCGTTCGGGCAGGTCGGTCACGGTGTAGTTTTCGGCCAGCCGCGCCCGCAGGTCGGTCAGTTTCCAATACTGGTCCAGCCGGTCCTCGTTGCCGATGTCGCCCATCGGCATGACCTCGATCCAGGTCAGGTCCATGTCGCGTTCGGCGCACCATTCGGTCATCGAAAACAGCTCGTCCTCGTTGAAGCCCTTGAGCGCCACGGCGTTCAGCTTGACCCGCAGGCCAGCCGCCTGTGCTGCGTCCAGCCCGCGCAGAACCTGCGGCAGGCGGCCCCAACGGGTCACGTCTGCGAATTTCTTCTCATCCAGCGTGTCGAGCGAGACATTCACCCGCCGCACGCCCGCCGCATAGAGATCTCCGGCGAACCGTTCCAGTTGCGAGCCGTTGGTCGTCAGCGTCAGTTCCTTCAGCGCGCCCGAGTCGAGATGCCGCGTCATGCGGCGGAAAAACGTCATGATATCGCGGCGAACCAGCGGTTCCCCGCCGGTGATGCGCAGTTTTTCGACCCCCAGTCGCACGAAGGTCGAACACATGCGATCCAGCTCTTCGAGCGTCAGCAGCTCTTTCTTTGGCAGAAAGGTCATATTCTCCGACATGCAGTAGACGCAGCGGAAATCGCAGCGGTCGGTGACGGAGACCCGAAGGTAGGAGATCGGGCGCTGAAAGGGATCGATGAGCGATTGTGTCATGACCTAGACACTAGTCCTCGGTCGGAAATTCGGCAAGAGTGCCGGTGGAACTGTCATGAATGGAAAGGGACGCATCTTGCGCGGCATCCTGACGACACTGTTGATTTGCGCCGCTTTTGCGCCTGCGGGCTGCGGCAAACTGCCCTTCCTCAAGGACCACTCGCAGGCTGAGGTGCCAGAGCCACAGTCCCCGCCGGAGGGCGCGGCCTCTGTCAGGCCGCCCGAGGGCGCGCGCACGGCCGAACAGTTCGACACGACCACGCCCGACGAACGCAAGAAGGCCGCCGCCGCGCCCAAGCCCGGGGGCGAAAGCCTGCTGGGCGAAACCGTGGTCAGCCTCGGCGATCCGGCGGCGACCGGGTTCTGGCTGGAAACGCCGCTGGTGACGACGGTGCGGCAGGGGCGGGTGGAAAACCCGGCGACGGGCAAATCCTCGCAAGTGGAACTGAGGCCGATCGAAGGGCCAAAAACCGGCGGCAGCCGGATCTCGCTGGCGGCCATGCGGTTGATCGGGGCCTCACTGACCGATCTGCCGACGCTCAAGGTCTTTGCCGGGGGTTAGGGCAGGTATTTACCCGCCTCCTTGCGGGCAAAGGGTTTCATCGCCGCGCCATTTGCGTCGAGAAATCCCTGCGCCGCCGCGGCATCGTGTTTGGACAATTCGCGAATCCACCAGGCCACGGCCTTTTGGATGAACCACTGCTGGTCGGGAACATAGCCCGCCGCCCAGCCCAGCACCCGCGCCCGGGCCGCGGCCTGTTCGGGTTTGGGGAAATTCAGATGCGCAAGCGGCAGCGTGATGACCAGTGCCGCGCGTTTCGTCCAGAGGTGATCGCTGGTGGTCCAGCTCTCGACCTCTTCCAGCCGCGACAGATCCGCCATGATCCGTCGCTGACCCGCCATGCAGGCGTGATCGGCCACGGCCCAGGCGTCGAATGTCGGCACCCAGGAACAGATCAGCCGCCAGGCCTCCTCATCAGGGCGCATCCGGGCCTGTGTCAGCAGCTTGGCCGCCAGGATTCGCGCCTCGTGGATGTCGCTCTGCCAGAGCGCATCGGCCAGGGCCACGCGGCCCGGCACGTCCATGCCTTGCCGCCAGTCCTTGGCGAGGTCGTTCAGCACCGGGTTGGGCACGCCCAGGTAGACCCGGTCCACCTTGTGATAGCGCGCCGACCCCTCGGCGCGCTCCGCGTCTCCCTGTGCGCGCAGGGTGTCCAGGGCCTGTTCGGGCGTCACTCCACCGTCACCGATTTCGCCAGGTTACGTGGCTGGTCGACGTCGGTGCCCTTGGCGATGGCCGTGTGATAGGCCAGCAGTTGCGCGGGCAGCGCGTAAAGGATGGGGGCCAGGACGTCCGGCACCGTCGGCATCTGCACCACGCGCCAGACGTCCTGACCCGCCGCCGCCGCACCCTCGGCATCGGTAACCAGGCAGACCTTGCCGCCGCGTGCCATGACCTCCTGCATGTTCGACACGGTCTTTTCGAACAGAGCGTCTTTCGGCGCCATGACGACCACGGGCACATGTTTGTCGATCAGCGCGATGGGGCCATGTTTCAGCTCGCCGGATGCATAAGCTTCGGCGTGTATATAGCTGATTTCTTTTAGTTTCAGGGCGCCTTCGAGAGCCAGGGGATACATCAGCCCGCGTCCCAGGAAAAGAATGTCGCGCGCCTCGGCCAGCTTGCGCGCCACGCCCGCGATGACCTCGTCGCGGTCGAGGGCCGCGTTGAAGGTGCCCGGCAGGGCGCGCAAGGCTTTCAGGATTTCGTCGCGTGCCTCCGGCGTCAGGCGTCCGCGCGCCTCCGCCGCCTTCAGCGCCAGCAGGAGCAGTACGTTCAACTGACAGGTAAAGGCCTTGGTCGAGGCAACCCCGATTTCCACGCCCGCGTGGATCGGCAGCGCCAGGTCGCTTTCCCGCGCGATCGAGCTGTTGGGCACGTTCACCACGGAAAAGATCTTGTCGGCCTTGCCCGTGCAATAGCGCAGTGCCGCCAGCGTATCCGCCGTCTCGCCCGACTGGCTGACGAACAGCGCGGCGGTGCCGGGCAGGACAGGCGGTTCGCGATAGCGGAACTCGGAGGCGATATCGACCTCGACCGGCAGGCCCGCCAGCTGTTCGAACCAGTATTTCGCGGTGAGGCAGGCGTAATAGGCGGTGCCGCAGGCGACCATCGTCAGCCGGTCGATGCCGGCAAAGTCGATGCCCGGATCGGGCAGGGCGATCCCGTCTTCGGTCAGATAGGCGTTCAGCGCGTTCGACAGGACCTGCGGCTGTTCCGCGATCTCCTTGGCCATGAAATGCTTGTACCCGGCCTTGTCGACCCGGGCCGCGTCCATCTGGACCTTGCGGATCTCGCGGTTGACCAGCCGGCCCGCCTCGTCGCGGATGGTGACGCCTTCGCGGGTCAGGACCGCGCGGTCGCCTTCCTCCAGGTAGGTGATGCGCGGGGTCAATGGCGCCAGCGCGATGGCGTCGGAGCCGACGAACATTTCTCCCTCGCCATGCCCAATCGCCAGCGGGGACCCCTTGCGCGCCGCGACCATCAGGTCCTCTTCACCGTCAAAGAGAAAGGCCAGGGCAAAGGCGCCTTCCAGCTTGTCGATGCAGGTCATCGCCGCATCCACGGGCGACAGGCCCTTTTGCATCAGGCTATGGGTCAAAAGGGCGATGGTCTCGGTGTCGGTTTCGGTGGCGGGTTCCAGTCCGGAAGATTTAACTTCGGCGCGCAACTCCTTGTAATTCTCGATGATTCCATTGTGCACTACGGCCACCGGGCCGGATTTGTGCGGATGGGCATTGTCGGTCGAGGGCTCGCCATGCGTGGCCCAGCGTGTGTGCCCGATGCCCGACTTGCCCGCCAGCGGGTGATGCACCAGCGCGTCCGACAGGTTGACCAGCTTGCCCATCGCCCGGCGCCGGTCCAGGTGGCCGTCATGCACGGTGGCGATGCCGGCGCTGTCATAGCCCCGATATTCCAGACGCCGCAGCGCCTCGACCAGTTGCGGGGCCACTTCGTGGGTCCCAAGAATGCCTACGATTCCACACATCTTCTCAAATCCCTCGTCTCAAAAATTTCGCCCGGTCAGGCGCTTGCCTTCTGCTTGGCTTTTTTCGCGCGCAACATGTTCATCAGCTTTTCCGCAAGGCCCGGCTTGTTTTCCTGCTTGCCCCGCGCGATGGCCAGCGCCCCGGCCGGCACGTCCGTGGTGATGGTCGATCCCGACCCGGTCATGGCGCCGTCACCAACCGTCACCGGCGCCACGAGCATTGTGTCCGAGCCGATGAAGGCATGTTTCCCGATGACGGTGCGATGTTTGAACACGCCGTCGTAGTTGCAGGTGATGGTGCCCGCGCCGATGTTGGTCTTTTCGCCGATCTCGGCATCCCCGATATAGGTCAGGTGGTTGGCCTTGACCCCCTCGTGCAGCACCGCGTTCTTGACCTCGACGAAATTGCCGACATGCACATCCTCGGCCAGTTCGGCGCCGGGGCGCAGGCGGGCATAGGGCCCGACCACGGCGCCCCGGCTGACGTGGCAGCCCTCGAGATGCGAAAAGGCGCGGATGCGGGCGCCGGATTCCACCGTGACGCCTGGGCCAAAGACCACGTTCGGCTCGATCTCGGCGTCTCGGCCCACCTCTGTGTCCCAGGCCAGGTGCACGGTTTCCGGCGCCTGCAGGGTTACGCCCAGGTCCAGCAGCTCGGCCCGCGCGGCGGTCTGAAAGGCGGCCTCGGCAAAGGCCAGGTCGGTGCGCGAATTCACGCCCAGCGTCTCGGCCTCGGGGCAGCGGACGACGGTTGCGGTCTTGCCCTCGGCACGGGCGAGGCCGGGCACATCCGTCAGATAGTATTCGCCGCTGGCATTGTCGTTGTCGACCTTGGCCAACATCTCGGCCATCACCCCGGCGTCGGCGGCAATCACACCGGAATTGCAGAGCGTTATGGCGCGCTCTTCATCCGTGGTATCCTTGAATTCGACGATCTTCACCAGGTCGTCGCCCTCCATCACCAGCCGGCCATAGCGCGCCGGGTTGGCGGCCTCGAAACCCAGCACAACGATGTCATGCGTGGCCCGCGCGGCGCGCATCGCCTCCAGCGTGTCGGGCGAGATGAAGGGGGTATCGCCATAGAGCACCACGACATCGCCCTCGAATCCGTCCAGCGCGGGCAGCGCGATGCGGACCGCGTGCCCGGTGCCCAGCTGGTCGGCCTGTTCGACCACGGCAAGTTCGGGGTCATAGTCGCGGGCGGCCTCGGCCACCGCGTCGAACCCGTGGCCGCCCACGACCACCGTCCGCTCCGGTTCCAGCGCGGCGCCGGCGCGCAGCGCGTGCCAGAGCATCGGAGCCCCCGCGATCCGGTGCAGGACCTTGGGTTGGTCCGAGTTCATGCGAGTGCCCTTGCCGGCGGCAAGTACGATCAGGGCGGTGCTCATCAGGCTGCTCCGGAATTGCCTCTTTTTCCTGCCCGTTTTATCGGAGTGTCCGAGTGGTGCAAGGTGGCGTGGATCACGGCAGGTTGCGGCATGTGACAGCAGGGGCAGGCAAATGAAGAAATGCGTAATCTTTGATCTGGACGGCACCTTGGCGGACACCAGCGGCGACCTCATCGCCGCCGCCAATGCCTGTTTCGACGGTATGGGAGAGGCGGTGCGCCTGGACCCGGCCACGGATGCGGGCGTGGCTTTGCGTGGCGGTCGGCGGATGCTGACCGAGGGGCTGACCCGCGCGGGCCGGATGGACGAGGGGGTGGTGGACACCTGGTACCCCAGGCTGCTGGAACATTACGGCGCGGCGATCGACACGCATACGCGGCTCTATGACGGTGCGGTCGAGGCGGTCGAGGCACTGCGCGGGGCGGATTACGCCGTGGGGATCTGCACCAACAAGCCCGAGGGGCTGGCCCAGGTTCTGCTGGAACGGTTGGGGGTGCGTGACCTCTTCGGCTCGCTGATCGGGGCGGATACGGGACCGACGCGCAAGCCGGATGTCGCGCCCTACTGGGCGGCGGTAGACGGCTGCGGGGGGCTGCGCACGGCGTCCCTGCTGGTTGGCGACAGCGACACGGATCGCAAGACGGCTGCTGCTGCGGGGGTGCCCTCGGTGCTGGTCACCTTCGCGCCCGAGGGGCAGGCGGTAAGGGCACTGAACCCGGAAGGGGTGATCGACCACTTCGACGAGCTTTCGGCCGAGGTGCGACGGCTGATCGGGTAGCGGGAAAGGCCTTTCGAAGGGCCTTGGCAAGCGGCTTCGAAGCCGCTTTGCAACGCGCTTCAAAGCGCGTCCCCCGCGCTCAAGGCGCCCGGTACAGCAAATCGGTCAGCGTCGACAGCGGCCCGGTTTCAAGGTGGCTGATGGCCTCGTCGATAGCCCGGGTCCGGTCGGACCCCAGAACCGGACCTGCAAGGGCACGGTATTTCCCGGCCAGGTCGTCCTCCGAGGGCGGCGCCTCGGCGTCCCAGCGGGGCCGCATCCAGTCGCTTTGCACCACGCGCCCGTCGCGGAGATGCAGTCGCACCCGCGCCAGCCGCGTGCCCGGAAAAACCGCGTTGGCATGGGCGTCCTCGGTCATGACCAGCCCTTCGGACAGGCGCAGGATTTCGGGATCGTTCAGGCTGTCGCCGTCCAGATCCGCAGGCTCCAGCCCGCCCCGCACCAGCGCCACGGCGCAGGGGAAACAGGTCGAATACTGTGCTTCTTCGGTGGTCCGGGGGCGGGCCGTGGCCAGGCGGATCGCCTCGTGAAAGCTCTCGACCTTGATCCGGTCGACCTCGCCGGAGGTCAACCCATGCGCCCGCCGCAGCGCCAACACGCCCTCGACCGGGGCCTGGGCCCAGCGGCAGACCGGGTAAGGTTTGAAATACTGCCGCAGGATGCGCCAGTCCGCGCCCAGTCCGGTCCAGACCTGCGGCGCCTGTTCGACCGTGATCGCGGGCGCCCCGGTAAAGCCCCGCCGAGCCAGTTGTACCGCCGAGACGCCACACATGGCGCCCCAGCCCGACCCGTCCTTGACCATCGTCGGGAAATCTATGCAGCGCATCATCTGGCTGCGCGGCCCGTGGTACTCTGCGATCCCAAGGGCCTGCCGGGTCTGGTCCGCCGACAGGCCCAGAAGGCGGGCGCCTCCCGCCGCCGCCGTCACCGCCCCCCAACTGCCCGAGGTGTGGTAATCGGGGCAGGTGCCGTGTTGGGCCTCCGCCGCGCGGGCGCCGAATTCATAGCCCATGACCAGCGCAGCCAGGAACGCCTTGCCCGAAACCTGCGCCTGGTGGCCGAAAACCAGCAGTGCAGGCAACAGCGGACAGCCGATATGCCCCTTGGAGGGATTATAGCCATCGTGCCCGTCCAGGCCGTCAATGGTCATGCCCGTGGCCATCGCTGCCGCCGCCGGTGCCGCGCCGCGACTGTCGAAGAGCATCGGCGCGGCGCCGGGCATGTCCTCGGCGGCGTGATCGCGGATGATCCGCGACAGGTCGGTGCCAAGCCCGCCCGCCGCGACGCCGATCAGGTCGCGCAGGCAGCGTTTCGCCTGGGCCTGTACGTGCTCGGGCAGGTCATCCCATTGCAGGGCATGAATGAAGGTGAGGGCATCGCTCATGCGGCAAGTCTTGGATCTGCAGAGCACGGATTCTGTGCGGATCGCGACAGGATTGCCGCCCTGATTGTCGGAAACGACGGTTCTGTGCACTGAGGCAGGTCCGGTGTGACCCGGTGCGCGTGCCCTCTGCCTGATGGGCTGCTAGCAACATGTTCAATTCAAGAAAGAGGCTCTGTCCGATGATTCCCGCCAGATACGCCCATGTTCTGTTCAGCTTGTTCCTGTCCGGGTTCATGTCGCTGCTGGTGTCGCTGATCGCGACGCTCAAGAACGCGGGGCTGACGGCCGATATTCTCTCGCTCTGGATGGGGGCCTGGCTGTCCAGCTGGCTGTTGGCCTTTCCCGCCGTCCTGGTCATCGCGCCTTTGGTGCGACGGCTGGTGGCGCGACTGACCGTGGCCGAGGACCGCCCCGCCTGACGCGCGGAGGGGAATTGACCGCGCCCGGCCAAGGCGGCATCAAAGACCCATGACAGAGCATTTCACCGGCACATTCACCCAGCAGGAACCGATCCCCGAAGAGGCCATCGCCGCCGCGGTCGAGGTTATGCGGGGCGGGCGGCTGCACCGTTACAACACCCTTCCCGGAGAGACCGCAGAGGCGGCCCTGCTGGAACAGGAGTTCGCCGCCTTGACCGGGGCGCGCTACTGCCTGGCGGTGGCCTCGGGCGGCTATGCGCTTGGCTGTGCCCTGCGCGCGGTGGGGGTGAAGCCCGGTGAGCCGGTGCTGACCAATGCCTTTACGCTGGCGCCCGTGCCGGGGGCGATTGCCGGGGCGGGCGCGGTGCCGGTCTATGTCGGCGTGACAGAGGACCTGGTGATCGACCTCGACGATCTGGAGGCAAAGGCGGACCGCGCGCGTATCCTGATGCTCAGCCACATGCGGGGACATCTCTGCGACATGGACCGACTGATGGCGATCTGCGACGCGGCGGGGATCACGGTGATCGAGGATTGCGCGCATACGATGGGCGCGGCCTGGAACGGCGTGCCCTCGGGGCGTCATGGGGCCGTGGGCTGTTATTCGATGCAGACCTACAAACACGTGAATTCGGGCGAGGGCGGGCTGCTTGTCACCGATGACGAGGAAATCGCGGCGCGGGCGGTGATGCTGTCGGGGTCCTACATGTTGTACGAACGGCACCTCGCGGCGCCGGGGCCGGAGGTCTTTGAGCGGGTGAAATACGAGACGCCCAATGTCTCGGGGCGCATGGACAACCTGCGCGCGGCGATCCTGCGCCCGCAGTTGCGCCGGCTGGAGGCCCAGGTGGACCGATGGAACGAGCGGTACGCCGTGGTCGCGGACGGGCTGCGTGGCACGCCCGGTCTGCACCTGCCGCAACGGCCAGAGGCTGAACGTTATGTCGGCTCCTCGATCCAGTTCCTGTTGCCGGGTTGGACCGCCGAGGCGGTGCAGGAGGTCCTGTCGCGCTGTGCCGCCCGCGGGGTCGAGCTGAAATGGTTCGGGGGGGCCGAACCCAGCGGGTTTACCTCGCGCTATGACAGCTGGCGTTATGCCCCGTCCGAGCCGATGCCGCAGACCGACCGTATCCTGCGGGGCCTTCTGGATATGCGGCTGCCGCTGACCTTCAGCCTTGAGGATTGTGCGCTGATCGCCCGCATCATCCGGGCCGAGGTCGGCGCGGTCTTTCAGGGGCAGGGCGCATGACTGCGCTGGCGCAGGGAGCGGCCTGGATGGAGGGCCGCGTGATCCCCATCGCGGAGGCGAAGATCGGCGTGACCGACTGGGGCCTCACCCATTCCGACATTGCCTACGACGTCGTGCCGGTCGTTGAGGGCGGCTTCTTTCGGCTTGACGATTACCTGGACAGGTTCATGGCCTCGATCGCGGCGGGGCGTTACGAAATTGCCGAGGAACGCGCGCAGATCCGCGCCGCGCTGACAGAGATCATCGCCGCCTCGGGGCTGCGCGACGCCTATTGCGCCATGGTGGTGGCCCGTGGCACGCCGCGCGTCCCCGGCTCGCGCGATCCGCGCGACTGTGCCAACCATTTCTACGCCTGGGCGGTGCCCTACGTGCATGTCATAAAGCCCGAGGTGCTGGAAACCGGCGCCTCGGTCTGGATCGGCAAGGCGGTGCGGCGCATTCCACGCGACAGCGTGAACCCGCTGGCCAAGAATTATCACTGGGGCGATTTCACCGCCGGGCTGTTCGAGGCAAAGGACGCGGGCTTTGAAACAGTGCTGCTTTGCGATCACGACGGAAACGTGACCGAGGGGCCGGGCTTCAACGCCTTTGCGGTCAAGGGCGACAGGGTCGTGACGCCGGATCTTGGCGTGCTGGAGGGCGTCACGCGGCGCACCGCACTGGAGATGGCGCGCGCGCTTGGAATGCAGACCGAGGAGCGCGCGCTGCCACTGGAAGAGTTTCTTGAGGCGGACGAGGTGTTCCTGTCGTCGTCCGGCGGGGGTGTCCTGCCGATCACGCGGGTCGATGACAGGGTCTTCGGCAACGGGCGGCCCGGGCCTGTGGCCACGCGGTTGAACGCGCTCTACTGGGACTGGACCCGGCGGCCGGACCTGCGGACAGAGGTGGATTACCGCGCCTGAACGAGGGCCCCGAGGTCCCGGGGCAGGCCCGGGACGGGCGCCTCTAGTCGATCACCGGATCGAGACCCATCAACCGGCTGACCGGCGCGTGGTCATCGGTCAGGATCATCGGGTCCTTTGCCGCCAGGACGCTGTCGATGAACTCGGGCCCCAGCGCGGCAAAGCGGATCTCTTGTGGTGCGCGGGTTGTGATCATAGAGACCGGGCTGTCCTCGTCCCCCGCCAGCAGGACGAATATCCGCCGCTCGCCGGGCGCTGGCGGGCGGGCCTCTGTCCAGACCTCGACGCTGGGAAAGACGGCGCGCAGGGTTGTCACGATGGCGGCCAGCGCATCCAGCCGGTCGGTGCTGTCGATCAGGTTCATGGCATAGACGCCGCCAGGCGAGAGACGGTCCGAGACCAGCTGAAAGAACTCGCGCGTGACCAGGTGCTCGGGCACGGCAATGTCGGTGAAGGCATCGCCGATGATGACATCATAGGGCGCGGCGCTGTCGCGCAGCGCGGTACGGGCGTCACGGTGCAGGACGGTGACGGTATCGGCGTCGAACCAGAAATCCGCCACGGCCCGCGCGGTCACGTCCGGGTCGATCTCGGCCACGGTGATGCCGGTGATCCCGCGATCCGCCCAGGCGCGCGGCACCGAGTATGAGCCGCCGCCGATGTGGAACGAGGTGAAATCGCGGTCACCCATGCGCATCCGGGGCAGGGCGTCCAGCATGGCGGTATGGTCCGTGAACATCACGCGCGGGTCCTCGCGGGCGCTGATCCCGTGGGCCAGGTGATCCAGCACCATCAGGCGCACCGGCGCCTCTGCGTCATCGGACAGCTCTACGGTGCGGATGCAGAAATAGCTGCTTTCACGGTCGCAGACGGCGGGCAGGCGCAGTGCCGAAACACCCAACACCAGGGCAAGCACCAGCGTGCCGCCCACCGTGGCCCACTGTCCGCGTGATCCACCAGCAAGGCCAAGGCAGACAAGGGCCGAAACCGCATAGACCGCCGCGATCACCGTCAAGGAGGCGACCGAGCCCAGCCAGGCGACAAAGAGGAACCCGGCCAAAAGCGTGCCCGCGATGGCCCCCACGGCGCCCGCGGCGAACATGGCCCCCAGCGCCTGCTCCGATTTCTCGCGTCCGCGCATCGCGGCGACGCTGAGGATGGGCGCGGGCACACCGGCAAAGAGCGAGGGCAGGAAGAAGGCCAGCGAGGAAATTGCCGTGATCGCCGCCAGGGGATGGGTCAGCGCCTCCAGCACCGGCCCGGCCGTGGCGCGCAACAACAGTGAGGCGCCCGCCGTGGCCAGCGCCGCCGCCACCATGCACCAGGCCGCCCGGCGCAGCGCGCGGCGCGTGTCCAGTGCCGCGATCCGCCCGCCCCACCAGTGCCCGACCGACAGGCCGGCCAGGACCACGGCGATGATCGCCGTCCAGGTGTAAAGGCTCATGCCGACATAGGGCGCGATCATGCGTCCGGCGACGATCTCGACCACCATGCTGGCGGCAGAGACGGTCGCCTGCAGAAGGATCATTAGCCAGAGCGGGGCGTGGGGCTGCGGGCTTGTCGAGGTCATGCGGCCATTAGGGCGGTCAGCAGGGGACGGTCAAGTCGGAAACCCGGCCCCCGCCGGCTGGAAAGTCCTGCCACCGGCGGCCTGGACGTCAGCGCAGCCGCTGACCAACCCCGCGCAGCCTGTCAGGCGCTGCGGCGCAGGTCGGATGCACTCTCCCTCCCGCTCTGTAGGGGGCTTGGCCCGGAGGCCGCGCAGCCCGAGACCTGCCAGCGCCTGACCTTATGGTCATGCCGGTCGGCGGCTATCCGCGCAGCCGGGTCGGGGCGCAAAGGAATTGACGGCGCCCGCGGCGTTTTCCTTTGGCAGCAAGTCCAGAAAAGGAGTGCATATCATGCGAACCCAACTGACCCTCGCCGTTTCCGCCATCGCGTTGACCGCTGCGTCGGTCGCGCAGGCCGCCTCGACCGCCCATGCGGTCACCGATCTGAACCTGCGCGCCGCGCCCGCGCCCAACGCAGAGATCGTCGACCCGCTCTACGCCGAGGGCGAGGTTGTCGTGAGCGCGACGCTGCCGGAGGCGGTTACGCCCCACCCCGTGCCGGACAGCCCGTATGAGTACGTCGCGCTGAACACCACCACCGTCGTGGTCGATCCCGAGTCCCGGACCATCGCCCACGTCATCCGCTGAACGCGGCTCCGTGACAGGAGAGGGGCGGCGCCCCTTTGCGCTGTCTGGTCAGGCGCTTTTCCGTGTCTCGGTCTGCCGGTTGCCAAGGCCAAGACGCGCGCGGATGCCCGCAGGCAGATGCCGTTGGGCCGAGATACGCGGCAGCGGCAGTTCGCGAATGATCCGCTCGACGCCGTAGAGGTCGAGGTATTCGCCGAAATTGTCAAAGGCCCGCCGGTCGCGGTAGTCGATGAATGTCTCGGCAACCGCGCCATTGGCGAGGATCGCGTCATGGGCCTCTGTCTCGACATGGTAGACGGTGAAGCGCTTTGGCAGGTCGGCCAGCGGCACCCAGTCGATCGTGGTGCCGTTGATCAGCGCCGAGGCATTGATCACCATCCCATCCAGGATCATGCCGTGATCACCCGTCACCATCAGGTCGGAATGGGGGAGGCCGCCCCCCAGCGCGCCCGCGCGAATGCGGACCATCTGAGCCCCTGTCGCGCCAATCCCGGCCCGAAGGCTCTGACGCCCCAGCCATTTGACCGGCACGCTGCGACCGTCCTCGGTCAGGACGGGATCGCCGATGGTCAGGGTCTCGACAGGACGCTCCCCCGACGGCGTGGCAATCGCGGTGCCGGCGGCGAAGCAATAGGTGTAGTCGCCACTGGTGACCGGCCCGACAAAAACAGACCCGTCCGAGGCGTAAGAGGTGTTGGACGCCACCCAGTAAGAGGTGGTGAGCGAGCCTGTCACGGCCACGATCGGGTCGCCATCTGCGTTGAAGCCATAGAGCGTGACCGGGTTCTGAACTGTGCCGGTCCAGGTCAGCGGATCGCCGATGGCCGTGGTGTCATCGCTTGCACCATCGGCCCCGTCTGTCATCGTCGTGTCGGAGACGTAACGGTTTGTATAGGCGGTCGTTCCGTCCGGCGGCGTTGTGCCGAGAAAGTAGGCGTAGGAATACGAATCGGGGCTGGGCATTCAGTCATCTTTCCGTTGTCGTTCGGTGGCTTTGCCTCGGGTGTCCCGCCGAGATACCGCATCTCGCGGGACGGCTGTTTGAGACAGATCAAACGTCTGTCAGCATGGCGGCTGTCCCGCGCGGTTTCAAACCCATTGACCCGACTCGCCCGCTCGCGTTAAATGAACAAGCGTTCATTACTTTGGGAGGAGCGGGCGTGTTTCTGGCGACGATGAAGTTTGACCTGGGCGAGGATGTGCTTGCGCTGCAGGACATGGTGCACAAATGGGCGCAGGAGCGGGTCAAGCCGATGGCGGCCGAGATCGACCGGACCAACGATTTTCCCGCACCCCTCTGGCGCGAGATGGGCGACCTTGGCCTGCTGGGCATCACCGTCCCCGAGGAATTCGGCGGCGCGGGCATGGGCTATCTGGCCCATACGGTCGCGGTCGAGGAACTGGCGCGCGCCTCGGCCTCGGTCTCGCTGTCCTACGGGGCACATGCCAACCTCTGCGTGAACCAGATCAAGCTGAACGGCTCGGACGAGCAGCGCCGCAAGTATCTGCCCGGCCTGATCTCAGGCGAGCATGTCGGCGCGCTGGCCATGTCCGAACCGGGGGCGGGATCGGATGTCGTCAGCATGAAGCTGCGCGCCGAAAAGCGGAACGATCGCTTTGTTCTGAACGGCAACAAATACTGGATCACCAACGGGCCGGACGCCGACACGCTGGTGGTCTACGCCAAGACCGACCCCGAGGCTGGCGCCAAGGGGATCACCGCCTTCCTGGTCGAGAAGTCCATGAAAGGCTTTTCCACCAGCCCGCATTTCGACAAGCTGGGCATGCGCGGATCGAACACCGCCGAGCTGATCTTTGAAGATGTCGAGGTGCCTTTCGAGAACATCCTTGGCCAAGAGGGCAAGGGCGTGCGCGTGCTGATGTCCGGGCTGGACTATGAACGCGTGGTGCTGGCGGGCATCGGCCTGGGCATCATGGCAGCCTGCCTGGACGAGATCATGCCCTACATGGCCGAGCGCAAGCAGTTCGGCCAGCCAATCGGGAACTTCCAGCTGATGCAGGGCAAGATCGCCGACATGTACACGGCGACGAATTCCGCCCGCGCCTATGTCTACGAGGTCGCCAAGGCCTGTGACCGGGGCGAGGTCACGCGGCAGGACGCGGCGGCCTGCTGTCTCTATGCCAGCGAACAGGCGATGGTGCAGGCGCACCAGGCGGTGCAGGCGATGGGCGGCGCGGGGTTCCTGAACGATGCGCCCGTGGCGCGCATCTTCCGCGATGCCAAGCTGATGGAGATCGGCGCGGGCACCTCGGAAATTCGCCGGATGCTGGTCGGGCGCGAGCTGATGGGGGCCATGTCTTGAATACCGGGGCCGTGGGACATCTGCGGCGGGACGAGAAAAGGAGCGGGACGGCGGCCTGATGGACTCGGTGATCGACCATGTGGCGAGCGAAACCGCCTTGCACAGTCACCTGCCGCAGGTTGTTGCGGCGTTGGACTGGGTGGCGGCGGGGATCAGCCTGTTCGCCATCCTGCTGCTGGTCATCGGGGCGCTGCGTTTCATCCTGGGCGTGTCGGTTGCGGAGCTGAACGGCGGTGCGGACGGGCGGGTCCGCCGAACCAATCGCGCGCGGCTGGAACTGGGCGGGTACATTCTGGCGGGTCTTGAACTCTTCATCGTCTCGGATGTGATCCACACGGCGCTCAGCCTCGCCTTCGCGGACTTGTTGTTCCTGCTGATGCTGGTCGTGATCCGCGCCATCATCTCCTATTTTCTCGACCGCGAACTGGCCGAACTGCGGCATACTCTGGACTGACATGGGGTCAGGGGGGAAACTGCGCTGGGTCTGGTGGCTTCCGGTGGCGGGGTTGATCGGTCTTGCGGCGGTTCTGGGCTACCGACAGGGCTGGATCGCGGCGCATCTGACCGAGAGCATGGCGATCGAGACCTATGCCACCCGCTACATGGCCGAGACCGGCGCACGGGCGGCGGATTGCTCGGCGATGCCGGGGGGCGAAGTCTGGCTGGTGATACGCTGCGGCACAGGGCAGGATCGACGGGTCTACCGGGTGAACCGCTTTGGCGGACTGGTCACGGGACAACCGGCGGACGGTGACAGGATGAAGGAACCAAGCACATGAAATCTCTTGCATTTGCCGTTGTCTTGGCCGGCGCGGCGGCGCCTCTGGCGGCACAGGACCTGGTCTTTTCTCCACGCGCCACCGAAAGCTGCCTTGGCTCGGGTGCGGATTTTCGCAGCTGCATCGGTCTTTCGGCCGCGGCCTGTGTCGAGGACAACGGCTATGCCACGGTGGTTCTCAGCGGCTGCTACGGGCGAGAGCTGGACTGGTGGGACGACCGGCTGAATGCCTCTTACGGCTTTGCGGTCCGCTACGCGAAGCAGGCCGATATCGACAACGCCGGTTTCGGCCCCTCACAAGAAGAGGCCCTGCGAGAGATGCAGCGCGCCTGGATCCGGTTCCGCGACGCCAAATGCGCCTATGCCCGCAGCCATTGGGGTGGAGGCACCGGCGCAGGCCCCGCGGGCGTGGAATGCCTGATGCGCGAGACCGCCGAGCAGACCTGGTACATCGAAAGCATGGTGACGCCGGGCTGATGCTGAACACGGCCCCCACATATGACGCGCTGCGCGCGGGCTTTCGCTGGGATCTTCCGGCGCGGTTGAACATGGCCGAACAGGCCTGCGACCACTGGGCGCAAAGCGACCCGGATCGCGTGGCGATCCTGGACCATGCCACTGGCGCAGGGGTGAGTTATGGCGCCCTGGCGGCCCTGTCGCGCCGGGTGCAGGCGGGGCTGCTGGCGCGCGGCGTCGGGCCGGGCGACCGTGTGGGCGTTCTGCTCAGCCAGTCGCCGCTCTGTGCCGCCGCGCACCTGGCCTGCTGGCGCATGGGGGCGATTTCCGTCCCGCTCTTCATGCTGTTCCGCGAAGAAGCGCTGCGGTCGCGCCTGTCGGACAGCGGCGCGCATGTGGTGGTCACGGACGACGAAGGCGCCGGGATGCTGGCCCCCTTCGACCTGGCGATCGTGCGGGAGGAGGATCTGCCCGCCGAGGGGGTCCAGGGGCAAGCCATCGACAGCGGGCCGGACACGCCCGCCGTTCTGATCTACACCTCCGGCACCACGGGCACGCCCAAGGGCGCGCTTCACGGCCACAGGGTGTTGACCGGCCACCTGCCGGGGGTGGAGATGAGCCATGATTTCCTGGGCCAGCCGGGTGACGTCCTCTGGACGCCCGCCGATTGGGCCTGGATCGGCGGCTTGTTCGACGTGCTGATGCCGGGCCTGGCGCTGGGGGTGCCAGTGGTGGCGGCGCGGATGCGGCGCTTCGACGTCGAAGATTGCGCAAAGATCGTCTCGGAACATGCTGCCCGGAATGTGTTTTTCCCGCCAACGGCCCTGCGGATGCTCAAGGCGGCAGATGCCCGGCTCACCGGGTTGCGCTCTGTCGCCAGCGGTGGCGAGCCATTGGGCGCCGAGATGCTGGCCTGGGGCCGCGCCGCGCTGGGGGTCACGATCAACGAGTTCTACGGCCAGACGGAATGCAACATGGTGGCCACGTCCTGTGCGGCGCTTTTCGATCCGAGGCCGGGCGCCCTGGGGCGGGCGGTGCCGGGGTTCGACGTTGCGGTGATCGGCGAGGATGGAGCCGAGGTCGAGAGTGAGGGCGACATCGCCGTGCGGCGCGGCTGCGCCTCGATGATGCTGGAATACTGGAACCGGCCAGAGGCGACGGCGGACAAATTCCGCAACGACTGGCTGGTGACTGGCGACCGGGGCGTTATCGAAGAGGGGTTCATCCGCTTTGTCGGGCGCGAGGATGATGTCATCACCTCGGCCGGCTACCGCATCGGCCCGGCAGAAATCGAGGATTGCCTGCTGACCCATCCCGGTGTCGCCACCGTGGGCGTGGTGGGCAAACCCGATCCGCTGCGGACAGAGATCGTCAAGGCCTATGTCGTGCGCAAGCCCGACAGCGATGTTGGCGCGGAGGTGCTGCAGGACTGGGTCAAGGATCGCCTCGCAAGCTATTCCTATCCAAGGGAAATCTCTTTTCTGGACGCCTTGCCCATGACGGTGACGGGCAAGGTGATCCGCAAGGACCTGAAGGCGCGCGCGGCAGCCGAGACCGCGCAGGACTGAACAAGGGGACAGGGACATGAAACTGCAATCGCAGGTGTTGACGGCGGGCGAGGCCTTTGAGGCCAACCGCGCGGCCCATCTCGAGGCGCTCGACCAGATCCAGGAGGCCGCCGCGCTGGCCATGTCCGGTGGTGGCGAAAAGGCACGCGACCGGCACCTGAGCCGGGGCAAGATGCTGCCGCGCGAACGGGTGGCCAACCTGCTCGACCCCGGATCGCCGTTCCTTGAGGTCGGCACGACGGCGGCGCATGGCATGTATGGCGGCGCCGCCCCTTGTGCGGGGGTGATCGCGGGCATCGGGCTGGTGCAGGGGCGGCAGGTCATGGTGATCTGCAACGATGCCACGGTGAAGGGCGGCACCTACTACCCGATGACGGTCAAGAAACACCTGCGCGCGCAGGAGATCGCCGAGGAAAACGCACTGCCCTGCGTCTACCTGGTGGACAGCGGTGGCGCAAATCTGCCCAACCAGGATGAGGTCTTTCCCGACCGTGACCATTTCGGGCGGATCTTCTACAATCAGGCCCGGATGTCGGCCAAGGGCATCGCCCAGATCGCCGTGGTCATGGGCTCTTGTACGGCGGGTGGGGCCTATGTGCCCGCGATGTCCGACGTTTCGATCATCGTCAAGGAACAGGGCACGATCTTCCTCGCCGGTCCCCCGCTGGTCAAGGCGGCAACCGGCGAGGTGGTGACCGCCGAAGACCTGGGCGGCGGCGATGTCCACACGCGCCTGTCCGGCGTGGCCGACTACCTGGCCGAGGATGACGCCCATGCTCTGGCGCTGGCAAGGCGCGCCGTGGGCTCGCTTGGCGGTGGCGGCGCCACGCCGGCCCTGAGCGGCGAGGCCCCCGCCTACGACCCGGACGAACTGCTGGGCGTCGTACCTGCGGACCTGCGCACGCCCTATGACATCCGCGAGGTCATTGCGCGGATCGTGGACGGCTCTTACTTCGACGAGTTCAAGCCGCGCTTCGGCGAGTCGCTGGTTTGCGGTTTCGCCAAGCTCGAGGGCATGGATGTCGGGATCATCGCCAACAACGGCGTGCTTTTCTCGGAAAGTGCATCCAAGGGCGCGCATTTTGTCGAGCTCTGCTCGCAGCGGCGCATCCCGCTGGTTTTCCTGCAGAACATCACCGGATTTATGGTGGGGCGCAAATATGAAAACGAAGGCATCGCACGGCACGGCGCCAAGATGGTGACAGCGGTGGCCACCACCTCGGTGCCCAAGGTGACGGTGTTGGTCGGTGGCAGTTTCGGGGCGGGCAACTACGGCATGGCGGGCCGCGCCTACCAGCCGCGCTTCCTCTGGACCTGGCCCAACAGCCGGATCTCGGTCATGGGCGGCGCGCAGGCGGCAGGTGTTCTGGCCACTGTGAAACGCGACGCCATCGAACGCGGTGGCGGCACATGGTCCGAGCAGGAAGAGGCGGAGTTCAAGCGCCCCACGCTGGAGATGTTCGAGGAACAGTCGCACCCCTTGTATGCCAGTGCCCGGCTCTGGGACGACGGCATCGTCGACCCGCGCAAGACCCGGGCGGTCCTGGCGCTGTCCTTGCGGGCCGCGCTGAACAAACCCGTCGAGGAAACGCGCTTTGGCGTGTTCCGGATGTGATCGGGATGAGGACGACGACCATGCACGACATCCATTCCCTTGAGGCGATGCGGAAACCGACCGCTGCGGCACTTGTGTTTCTTTGGGCTGAAAATACTCCGGGGAGTGTGAGGGGCTGGCCCCTCACCGCCCTGACGGCGTCACCGGCAGGAGGCCAGGGACAATGACCATGTTTGACACCATCCTTATTGCAAACCGGGGCGAAATTGCCGTCCGTGTCATCCGCACCGCCCGCGCCATGGGCCTGCGCACCGTGGCCGTTCATTCCGACGTGGACGCCGATGCCTTGCACGTGGCGCTGGCGGACGAGGCGGTCTGTATCGGCGGCGCGGCGCCGTCGCAAAGCTACCTGCGGACCGGCCGGATCATCGAGGCCGCGCAAACCACCGGCGCGCAGGCGATCCACCCGGGCTACGGCTTTCTCAGCGAGAACCCGGACTTCGTCGAGGCCGTCGAAGCGGCGGGCCTGACCTTTGTCGGGCCTTCGGCGCAGGCGATCCGGCAGATGGGGCTCAAGGACGCGGCCAAGCGGTTGATGGACGAGGCGGGGGTTCCGGTGGTGCCCGGCTACATGGGTGAGGATCAGGACCCCGGCCACCTGGAGGTCGAGGCGCACCGCGTCGGCTATCCGGTGCTGATCAAGGCGGTCGCGGGCGGCGGCGGCAAGGGGATGCGGCTGGTCGAGACGCCGGAGGACTTCGTCGATGCGCTGGAACGGGCCAAGGCCGAGGCGCTGACCGCCTTCGGCAATGACTCGGTGCTGATCGAGAAATACATCCAGCGCCCGCGCCATATCGAGGTGCAGGTCTTTGGTGACGGCACGCGGGCGGTGCATCTGTTCGAACGCGACTGTTCCCTGCAACGCCGCCACCAGAAGGTGATCGAGGAGGCGCCCGCGCCCGGCATGACCGAAGAGATGCGCGCCGCGATGGGGGCCGCCGCTGTCCGTGCCGCCGAGGCCATCGGCTACAAGGGCGCCGGGACCGTGGAATTCATCGTCGACGGGGCGAACGGGCTGCGGCCCGACGGGTTCTGGTTCATGGAAATGAACACCCGCCTGCAGGTGGAACACCCGGTGACCGAGGAAATCTGCGGCGTGGACCTGGTGGAATGGCAGATCCGCGTCGCCTCTGGCGAGGCGCTGCCCGCGCAGCAGGAGGACCTCAAGATCAACGGCCACGCTTTCGAGGCGCGACTGTATGCCGAGGACGTGCCAGCGGGTTTTCTGCCCGCCACGGGCACGCTGTCGGACCTGACCTTCCCCGAGGGGCTGCGGGCCGAAACCGGCGTGCGGGCGGGCGATGCGATCAGCCCGCATTACGATCCGATGATTGCCAAGCTGGTGGCGCATGGCCCCACGCGGGCGGTGGCCTTGCGGCGGCTGGCGCAGGGGCTGCGGAAAAGCCGTGTCGCGGGCACGGTGACGAACCTGGCTTTCCTCGGGGCTCTGGCGGAACACCAAGGGTTCGCGCGGGGCGATGTGGACACAGGGCTGATCGCCCGCGACATCGACAGCCTGACCGCCCAGCCCGAGGTCACACCGGCGGTCTGGGCTGAGGCCGCGCTGACCGCGCTGAGGCTGACAGAGGCCTCTGGCTGGGAGACGGGTTTTGCGCTCTGGCGGCCGGAATGGCGCGCAGTGGTGCTGGAACAGGGCGGCGCGAGGCGCGAGATCGCCGCGATGGTCCGGGGCCCGGGCTCGGCGCTGATCTCTGTCGAGGGGCAGGTGGTCGAGGCGCTGCGCGGGGTACGCGGCTGGGCCTTTGATGGCATTCCGGCGGCTGGCGCGCATCTGGCGTCGGGGCAGGTGACGGTCTTTGCCCATTACGGCATTGCCTTCGAGGTTCCCGATCCGCTGGCGCGCGGGGCCGCGGCGGCGGGGGCCGTGGACGGGGCACTGGCGCCGATGCCGGGGCGGGTCGTCTCTGTCCATGTGAGCCTGGGCCAGGAGGTCGCGGAAGGTGACCGGCTGGTGGTGTTGGAGGCCATGAAGATGGAACACACCATGCGCGCGGGCCGGGCCGGCGTGGTCTCGGAGGTTCTGGTGGCCCAGGGCGACCAGGTGGAGGCGGGCGCACCGCTGGTGCTGCTGGAGGAAGACGGGTGATCCGGCTGCATCATGTCCAGTACGGGCGCAGCTTTCGCGTGCTCTGGCTGATCGAGGAGATCGGCCCCGAGCGGTTCGGCGGGCTGGAGGTGATCGCGCATCGCATCGGCACGCCGGAGATGCGCGAAAGCGGCCTGGCGCGGGTCTCTCCGGCCATCCGCATCCCGGCGATCGAATGGGACGGGCTGGAGATGAGCGAATCCGGCGCCATCGTGGAATATCTGGCCGAACGGCTGGCGCCGGAGCTGGCCCGTGCGCCGGATCATCCCGAGCGTCCCGCCTTCCTGCAATGGCTGCACTATGCCGAGACGATGGCCAGCCTGATCGAGAACCTGAACCTGCAGATGGTGTTCCTGCGCCCACCGGCGAAACCGTCTCCGGTGGTGGTCAAGCTGCATGTCGCCCGCCTGCGCCAGACGTTGCGCGGGATGGAGGACGCCCTGGGAGAAAAGGAGTGGCTGCTGCCAGAGGGCTTCTCGGCGGCGGATATCATGATGGGGTTCAACCTCTTTGCCGCGCCCTACTATGTGAAGATGGAGGAGTTCCCGCGCCTGCGGGCCTACCGCGCCCGGATGGAGTCGCGCCCGGCCCATCGGCGGGCGGTAGAGCGGGAGGGGCCGCAGCGGTTCTATGCGCAGGATTTCTATCCTGTGCCGGAGGTGTGAGACGGCGATCCGGTTGAGCGCCTGCGGCGCGCAGGTTTTCTCGCCTTTCGCCTGCGGCGGGCGGCTCGGGGAGATGGGTATTTAGACCAAGAAGAAGCCCGGGGAGGGAAGATGAGCGAGACAGTCGAGATCTTCGAGGTGGGCCCGCGTGACGGGCTGCAGAACGAAAAACGCGCCATCCCCACGGCGGAGAAGGTGGCGCTGGTCGATCTGTTGTCCGGGGCGGGGTTCCGGCGGATCGAATGCGCCTCTTTCGTGAGCCCGAAATGGGTGCCCCAGATGGCGGATTCCGGCGAGGTGCTGGCGGGGATCACGCGGGCGCCGGGCGTGTCCTACGCGGCACTGACGCCGAACATGAAGGGGCTGGAGCGGGCGCTGGCGGCGAAGGCCGACGAGGTGGCGGTGTTCGGCGCGGCGTCCGAGGGGTTTTCCAGGGCCAATATCAATGCCACGGTCGACGAGGGGCTCGCGCGTTTCGTGCCGGTCGCGGAGGCGGCACGGGAGGCGGGCCTGCCGGTGCGGGGCTATGTTTCCTGCGTGGTCGAGTGCCCCTATGACGGCGCCGTGGCGCCGGGGGCCGTGGCGCGGGTCGTGGCGGCGCTGCGCGACATGGGCTGTTACGAGGTCTCGCTTGGCGACACCATCGGGCAGGGCAGGCCCGAGGCGGTGGATGCCATGCTGGCGGCGGTGCTGGAGGAGATGCCCGCCGCGCAATTGGCCGGGCATTTCCACGATACGTCGGGCCGGGCGCTGGAGAATATCGACGTGGCGCTGGCGCGGGGCCTGCGGGTCTTTGACGCCGCGGTCGGCGGGCTGGGGGGATGTCCCTATGCACCGGGGGCGGCGGGCAACGTGGCGACGGAGGCGGTGCACGATCACCTGGTTGCCAAGGGGCATGCAACGGGACTGGACCGCGCCGTTCTGGAGAAGGCCGCGACGATGGCTCGCGCGATGCGGGGGGGCTGAGGTGGATCGGGGGCATTGGGATGCAGCCTACGCGAAAGGCGTCGAGGGCAAGAGCTGGCACGAAGCCGTGCCGGAGGTGTCGCTGCGGATGATCGCGCGGTCCGGGCTGGAGCCCGGGCGGGCGATTGATGTGGGCGGCGGCGCCTCCCCCCTGGCCGGGCATCTGCGCGGGCTGGGGTGGGACGTGACTGTCCTGGACATTTCGCCGGTCGCGCTGGACCTGGCGCAGGCAGCGCTGGGGACGGGGGCGGCGCAGATCACATGGGTCGCCGAGGACATCACGCGCTGGCGCGCCTCGGTGCCTTTCGATCTCTGGCATGACCGGGCGGTGTTTCATTTCCTGACGGATCTTGAGGATCGGCTGGCTTATGCGCGTGCCCTGCGCCACGGGCTGCGGCCCGGCGGGGCGGCGGTGATCGCGACCTTTGCGGAGGACGGGCCGGAGCGGTGCTCTGGCCTGCCGGTGCGGCGCTATTCGCCCGAAGGGCTGCTGGCCGCGCTGGGGCAGGGGCTGCGCCTGGAAGAGGCGGAGCGGGTCCGCCACGTCACGCCATCGGGTCAGGAACAGCAATTTCAGGTCAGCCTGCTCAGGCGAACCGAAGAGGAGTGAGGGACGACATGGATCTGATCGGGGTATCGCGCGACGCGCGGGGGGTGGCGGAGATCAGCCTGCGCCGGGCCGACAAGCACAACGCGCTGTCGGCGCAGATGATGACCGAGCTGGAGGCCACAGCGCGGAGCCTGGCCAAAGAGGCCGAGGTGAAGGTTGTCGTGTTGTCGGCCGAGGGCAAATCCTTTTGCGCCGGGGGTGACCTGGCCTGGATGCGTGCCCAGTTCGAGATGGACCGGGCAACACGGCGCGAGGAATCGGCGCGCATCGCCAAGGCGCTGGCGGCACTTTACGCGCTGCCGCAACCCCTGATCGGCAAGGTGCAGGGCAATGCCTTTGGCGGCGGGCTGGGGCTGATTTCGGTCTGTGACATCGCTCTGGCCGCCGAAGGGGCGAAATTCGGGCTGACCGAGGTCAAGCTGGGGCTGATTCCAGCCAATATCGGCCCCTATGTCATCGCCCGGCTGGGCGCGGTGAAGGCGCAGGAAATCTTTATGAACGGTCGTATCTTCGGCGCTGGTGAGGCGGTGGCGCTGGGGCTGGTGAACCGGGCGGTTCCGGCCGAGGCGCTGGACGAGGCCGTCGCGCAAGAGGTGGCCTTGCCGCTGGCCTGTGCACCGGGGGCGGTGCGTGATGCCAAGGCGCTGTTGCGCCGGCTGGCGGGCGAAGTGACCGAGGCCGAGGTCGAAGGCGCCATCGACGCCCTGGCCGACCGCTGGGAAACCTCCGAGGCGCAAGAGGGAATCGCGGCCTTTTTCGACAAGCGGCCGGCGCCCTGGGCGTGAGCGGGGCGACAGCGTGCTGACCCAGATCGCCCATCTCTACGCGACGGCCTGCCTGGCGGTGGTCTTTTTCCAGCTGGCCCTGATTGGGGGCGCACCCTTGGGGCCCTGGACACAGGGCGGGCGACACGAGGGCGCCTTGCCGGTGTCGGGCAGGGTGATCGCGGCTGTCTCTGTGCCGGTGCTGATCTTCCAGGGGCTTGCCATCCTTTCGGCGGCGGGGTTCCCGGGTCTGGGCTGGCCGCGCTGGTGTGGCTGGGCGGCCCTGGGCGTCAGCGCAATAAGCGCCGTGTTGAACGGGATCACCCCCTCGGCGCGGGAACGCGCGGTCTGGTTCCCGGTGACGATGGTGATGGCAGGGATGGCCGCCTACGTGATGATCTCGACCGCCCGGTGAGAGGGGTCACAGCGACGCCGACAGTTCCGCCCAGCGGGTGGCGATCAGCCGGGCATAGCGCACCGGGGACAGCCCGTAGGCCCCCACGGCGTAGCCGTCGTTGATCTCGACCACCAGGGTCTTGCCCTGCGCCGTGACTCCGAAGTCCAGCGCATATGCCGAGGGCGCGTCAGCCTCGGCCTGCGCGGCCAGGGCGGCGCGGATCACTTGCGGGTCCGGAAAGTGCAGCGGGTCGCCGCGATAAGGGCGCAGATCGATCAGGTCGCCGTGCAGCACAAAACCGCGATACTCGGTGACGAACTCCACCGGATCGGCGCATATCACCGGCTCCTCGTCGGCGATATGCGCCGTGGGGATCAGGTCGGCGAAGCTTGCCAACAAGGTGCCGGTGAAGAGTTTGAGCCGGTCGGGCAGGGGCTTGACGAAGATCGCAGTGCCATTGCCAGCAAGGGTGCGCGCCTCGCCCATCGTTGCCTGCCAAATGCGCCGTCCGGCAAAGGGCACCAGCGCGTCGGGTATGCTGTCGAGATCGGGCGCCGTGATCCCCAGCCGCGCCATGCCGCGCCGGGCAAAGCCGATGCCGCCCACCACGATGTCACCCGGGGCCAGCTCCAGCCCGTCGAAGTCGTCGAGCCCGAAGAGCCGAACCTCTTCGCCCATCTGCGCAAAGCCAACGCGGGCCACATGGCGGTTGACGCCGAAAATCGTGTCGTCTGGGGCAAGGATGTGAACGGTCATGTCGGTGTCTTTCCTGTCTGCCCGCGGCTGGTAGCGCAGGCGGCGGGACATGAACATGGCGGGATTCCTGCCCCCGGCGCATGTGATCACAAAACCAAGCGCGACGCTTGGGCGCGGCGCGTGCTGCCATGCAGCATGATCTGTTCCGGCATCCCTTTGTCAACAAAGGAAAATCCGCCAAATTCAAGGAAAGCCTTTTGTTCGCAGGGATTTGAATGCTTGCGCCTCGTGTTGACCCTGCCAGATGGCAGCGATATGGGACAATAAGCCAAGCGCCAAAGCGCCCGATCCTTGCCCGACCCTTGAAGGAGCCACGTCTTGGAAGAGATGCTGCGGGAATATCTTCCCATCCTCGTCTTTCTGGCCATTGCCATCGGTCTCGGCCTTGTCCTGATCCTTGCCGCGGTGATCCTTGCCGTGCGCAACCCGGACCCGGAAAAGGTTTCCGCCTATGAATGCGGGTTCAACGCATTCGACGATGCCCGGATGAAATTCGACGTCCGGTTCTACCTGGTCTCGATCCTCTTCATCATCTTCGACCTTGAAATCGCCTTCCTGTTTCCCTGGGCGGTGGCCTTCAAGGACGTCTCGATGGTGGGCTTCTGGTCGATGATGGTGTTCCTGGGCGTTCTGACCATCGGCTTTGCCTACGAATGGAAGAAGGGGGCACTGGAATGGGAGTGACCGACGACAAGGCGCTTGTCACCGATGTGCAGGGTGACGGCCAGCAGGGCCCGCGTGTGAAGTCGGGCCCCTCGGCGCTGTCGCCCTACGGGTCGAACACCGCTGGCGGTGACCGCGAGGTGGCCACCCAGACCCTCAACCGCGAACTGCAGGACAAGGGTTTCCTGCTGACTTCGACCGAGGATATCATCAACTGGGCCCGCACCGGGTCGCTGCACTGGATGACCTTCGGCCTGGCCTGCTGCGCGGTCGAGATGATGCATTCCTCGATGCCGCGCTATGACCTCGAACGCTTTGGCACCGCGCCGCGCGCATCCCCGCGCCAATCGGACCTGATGATCGTGGCCGGCACGCTGACCAACAAGATGGCCCCCGCGCTGCGCAAGGTCTATGACCAGATGCCCGAGCCGCGCTACGTGATCTCGATGGGGTCCTGCGCCAACGGCGGTGGCTATTACCACTATTCCTACAGCGTGGTGCGCGGCTGTGACCGCGTCGTGCCCGTGGATGTCTACGTGCCCGGCTGCCCGCCGACGGCAGAGGCGCTGGTCTACGGCATCATGGCGTTGCAGAAAAAGATCCGCCGGACGGGGACATTGGTGCGATGAGCGATTTGCTGAACGAACTGGGCGGCCATATCGAGGCCAAGCGTCCCGACTGCGTGATCGGCTGGGACGTCACGCATGGCGAGCTGAACGTCGACGTGGCGCCCTCGAACATCCGGGGCTTTGTCGAGTTTCTGAAGACCGACCCGACCTGCAAGTTCTCGTCGCTGGTCGACATCACCGCCGTGGACTACCCCGAGCGGCCCAAGCGGTTCGACGTGGTCTATCATTTCCTGTCGATGTATCAGAACCACCGCATCCGGCTGCGCGTGGCGATCCGCGAGGACGAGATGGTGCCCTCGATCGTATCGGTGCACCCCTCGGCCAACTGGTTCGAGCGCGAGGTCTTCGACATGTTCGGCATCCTGTTTGCCGGCCACCCGGACCTGCGCCGCATCCTGACGGACTACGGCTTTCGCGGCTTCCCGCTGCGCAAGGATTTCCCGACCACCGGCTACACCGAGGTCCGCTACGACGAAGAGCAGAAACGCGTCGTCTATGAACCTGTCAGCCTGGTGCAGGAATACCGCCAGTTCGACTTCATGTCCCCCTGGGAAGGCGCGCAATACGTGCTGCCCGGGGACGAAAAGACGGAAGAAAAAGCATGATGGGTGGTTGGGGCTTTGGCGGCGGCGGAATACTGTGGCTGATCGTCCTCGGCGCACTGGTCGTCGTTCCATTCTGGAAGCTCCTGCCGCGTTTCGGAATTCCCAACTGGGTGGCGATTTTTGCCATCTTCCCGCTTGTGGCGCTGATCCTGCTCTGGGTCATGGCGTTCAAGGATCAGATTGACGGAGGTCGCGCGTGATGGACGGCTCCAAAGGCTTCGAAGACGCCCTGACGGGTGAGCAGAAGATCCGCAACTTCAACATCAACTTCGGCCCGCAGCACCCTGCGGCGCACGGCGTGCTGCGCCTGGTGCTGGAGCTGGACGGCGAGATCGTCGAACGTTGCGACCCGCATATCGGTCTGCTCCACCGTGGCACCGAAAAACTGATGGAAAGCAGGACCTACCTGCAGAACCTGCCCTATTTCGACCGGCTCGACTATGTGGCGCCGATGAACCAGGAGCACGCCTGGTGCCTGGCCATCGAAAAGCTGACCGGGGTTGAGGTGCCGCGCCGGGGTTCGCTGATCCGCGTGCTCTACTCGGAAATCGGCCGTGTCCTGAACCACCTCTTGAACGTGACCACGCAGGCCATGGACGTGGGCGCCCTGACGCCGCCGCTCTGGGGCTTCGAGGAGCGTGAAAAGCTGATGGTCTTCTACGAGCGGGCCTGCGGCGCGCGCCTGCACTCGGCCTATTTCCGGCCCGGCGGTGTGCACCAGGACCTGCCGCCGGCCCTGATCGACGATATCGAGACCTGGGCCAATGAATTCCCGGCCAAGCTCCAGGACATCGACGATCTGCTGACCGAAAACCGCATCTTCAAGCAGCGCAACGCCGATATTGGCGTGGTGACCGAGGAAGAGATCAACGAATGGGGCTTTTCAGGCGTCATGGTGCGGGGGTCCGGCCTGGCCTGGGACCTGCGCCGCGCGCAGCCCTACGAATGCTATGACGAGTTCGACTTCAAGATCCCGGTTGGCAAGAACGGCGACTGCTATGACCGTTACCTTTGCCGCATGGCCGAGATGCGCGAGAGCGTGAAGATCATCCATCAGGCCATCGAGAAGCTGCGCGCGCCCGAAGGGCAGGGCGATGTCATGGCCCGTGGCAAGATCACCCCGCCCAAACGCGGCGAGATGAAACGGTCGATGGAAGCGCTGATCCATCACTTCAAGCTCTATACCGAGGGCTTTCACGTCCCCGAGGGCGAGGTCTACTGCGCGGTCGAGGCGCCCAAGGGCGAATTCGGCGTCTACCTCGTGGCCGATGGATCGAACCGGCCCTACCGCGCCAAGATCCGGGCGCCGGGCTACCTGCACCTGCAGGCGATGGACCATGTGGCCAGTGGTCACCAACTCGCCGACGTGGCGGCGATCATCGGCACGATGGACGTCGTCTTTGGGGAGATCGACCGGTGAGAGCGCTGGTCGCGCTCTGCGCGCTGGCGGTCACACCGGCGCTTGCACAGGATGTGCCGGTCTTCCAGGAAGAACGCGGCTTTGAAATCCTGGGCGGTATCGACGACGGTTTGCTGATCCGCAACGGCGGCAATGCTTTCTACTGCGAGGTCGACGAGGGGCCGGACGACCGTTTCCTTGTGATGGAAACCTGCCTGCCGATCCTCGGCCCCAAGGCCGCCGCTGCGGCCTCGCGGGCGACACTGTCGAAGGCGCGCGGCGAAACGGCCTTTGTCGAGGCGCTGGAGGCGCTGCCGCCTGCCGTCTTTATCCCGGCGGTCACGCAGACGATGAAGGAATTCGGCTGCGTGCTGGACATGCGCACGGGCGAAGACGCCTTTCTGGCCGTGCTGGCGCGTCACGTCGCCGAAGAGGCGGTCTATGACGGCGCGATGACCGAGGACCTGATCGACGCCATCGGCGAAGTGACCGAGGACACCGCCGAGGTGATGATGGATCAGGGCCTGATCGTTCTGGATCGCGCCGCCGGCAAGGCGCATCTGGTGAATTGCCCCTGACGGGGAAAGATGGGCCGCCGCCGCGCGGCCTTTTGCGAGGGACGACACGATGAAGAGATACGCTTTTGCCCTGGTCGCGACGGGACTGGTTTCGGGTTGCTTCCTGCCCGAGGGCGTCACCGAAGAAGACCTTGCGGCCTTTGATGCGGCCGTGGCCTCGATCGGTTGCGACCTCGTGAGTGAAAGCGATTATCTGCCCGTGGAACTGCAGACCGGGATGCCGCGCGAAAAGCTGGTGACCATCTCGCAATACAAGGTCGAACAGAAAGAGGCCGTGCCGCTGTCGAACGGCGGTGTGCGCCTTCAGACCGGCGCATGCGCCCCCAAGACAGAGCCCGCGCCCGCGGCAGCAACGTGACGTGACCGGCCCCAAGGGCCGGACTGGATGTAAGATTGAAACCCGAGGCGCCGCGCCCTGGCGCCGGACGTAAGACGGAAAGCCGAAAGCCATGCTGCGCCGACTGCACCCCGAACAGCCCGAAAGTTTTGCCTTTACGCCTGCCAACCTGGCCTGGGCGCGCGAGCAGATCACCAAGTATCCCGAGGGCCGGCAGGCCAGCGCGATCATCCCGCTGTTGTGGCGGGCGCAGGAGCAGGAAGGCTGGCTGAGCCGTCCGGCAATCGAACATGTCGCCGACATGCTGGACATGGCTTATATCCGCGCGCTGGAGGTGGCCAGTTTCTACTTCATGTTCCAGCTGCAGCCGGTCGGCTCGCTGGCGCATATCCAGATCTGCGGCACCACCTCCTGCATGATCTGCGGCGCCGAGGACCTGATGGCCGTTTGCCGCGAAAAGATCGCTGACAAGCCGCACGCGCTGTCCGAAGACGGCAAGTTCAGCTGGGAAGAGGTGGAATGCCTGGGCGCTTGCACCAATGCGCCGATGGCCCAGATCGGCAAGGATTACTACGAGGACCTGACCGCCGAAAAGCTGCGCGATCTGCTGGATGCGCTGGCACGGGGTGAGGTGCCCCAGGTCGGGCCGCAGAACGGCCGTTTCGCCTCGGAGCCCAAGCCGGGCATCACCACCTTGACCGAATTCGTCAACGGCTCGATCAAGCTGAACGCCAGCGCGCAGCTGGCCGAGGATATCGGCGACACGATCAAGCGCATCGACGGCACCGAGGTGCCGCTGACGTCGCCCTGGAATGACCAGTCGGGCACCCGTGGCACCCAGCCGGATGCGCCCGAGGCGAAAGTTCCCGCCGAGGAAACCCCGCAACCCGCAAAGCCCGCGCCGAAGCCGGAGAAAGTCGCCGAGGCGCCTGCCGAGGTCGAACAGGCTCTGGTCCAGCCCAGCACGCCGCTGCCCGGGCAGGACGACCTGTCCAGCCGCAAGGGCAGCTGGCGGTACGAGGCGCCCGCCGCCGAGGACAAGCCGAAGCCGAAACCGGCAGAGGACAAACCCGCAGCACCCGCGACAGAAGACAAGCCGGTGGGGCTGGATGGCCCGCGCGACGGCAAGCCAGATGACCTGAAGGAAATCAAGGGTGTGGGGCCCAAGCTGGAACAGCTGCTGCACTCGCTTGGTTTCTACCATTTCGACCAGGTTGCCGCCTGGACCGACAAGGAACTGGCCTGGGTCGACGAGAACCTCGAAGGCTTCAAGGGCAGGGCCACCCGCGATGAATGGGTGGCGCAGGCCAAGGAGCTGGCGGCGCGGTCCTAAAGTCTGATAGCCCCGGACGCCCTTTTTCGTGATACTCCGGTCCAGACAGGACCGGATATCGGCGACAGGGAGGAAAGTCATGGGGGATCGGACTGGGCAGGGGAACTGCGGTCAGTTGAGTTGGGGATTGGCGGTTTTGGCCGCCTTTCTTGTTTTCGTATTGCTGCTGACGCTGGGCGACTGGCGGGTGATTCAGGCGGTCTTTGCCGCGGGCGTGACGCTCGTCGTGCTTGGCCTGCTGTTCTCGAAGGTGTTCTGCGCCAGCCAGGCCTCGCCTCCGGCGCCCGTCGCGCGACCCGCGCCGCCCCCCACACCGGCACCGGCGCCGCAGCCCGAGGCCGCGCCCGCCCCTGAAGCGGCACCCGCAGCGCCCGAAAGCGTTGACGACGGGGCGCTGGTCAAACCCAGCGGGGACTTGCCCGGTGAGGACGACCTCGCCAGCCGCAAGGGCACCTGGACCTACAGCGCCGACAGCGCAGCCGAGGCGGCCCCGGCAGAGACGCCAGCACCGGAATCACCGCCGGAGTCACCGCCCGAACCGGCGCCCGCAACCGCCCCCCGCGCTGCGGCCGAGGCCCCGCTGGTCAAGACCGGGACGGTCCTCGCCGGTGAGGAGGAACTGGCCTCGCGCAAAGGCAGTTGGACATACAAGCCCGGCGACTGATCCTCTGACGGGGGTGGCATCGTTCCCGCAAGGAATTGCTGGTCACAGAGTGGTCAAACCCATGGTCGCGGCCTTTGAAAAGGGGCTGCGACATCGCCATGCCTTGCATGCCGCAGCGCAGTATGGCAGGCGTGGCACCGGCACTGTTGGGGAGGAACGGCGCTAAGACACGCGCAGGATGCTGCGCCCGTTTAGTGGAGCGAGAACGTGACCATGACGACCCCGATCTTTTCGATGACACCCGACTTTACCCCGCTGATGCGCATGATGCAGTTGCAGACCCGCTTTGCTTTGGAAGCCAGCCAGGGGATGATGAAACTGGCCATGATGCCCTGGGCCGGCATGCCGACAGGATTCGGCTCGATCTGTACGCCTATGGGCAGCGTGACGGTTGCGGCCTCGGTGAAAACCACCGAAAAAACCACTGAAGAGGCCGAACCTGCACCCGTCGAGGACGTGCTGGACACCGTTGTGATCGAGGCCACGGCAGAGCCCGTGGCCAAGCCTGAGGTGGCCGTGGAGGAAACCGTAGCTGAGCCCGTGGCAGAAACCGCGGCAGAGCCCGTTTTGGAACCTGCCGCGGCCCCGGCGGCTGCCCCCGAAAAATCCGAGACCGCGCCTGCTGCGGAACCCGCCGCCGCGCCCGAAGTCGCCGCCGTGGAGGCCGCAGCCGACCCCGCGATGGTCAAGCCCGCCGCGCTGAAGGCCCCCAAGGGCGAAGCGGACGACCTGACCGTGTTGAACGGCGTCGGCCCCAAGCTGGCCGAGGCGCTGAACGCCGAAGGAATCTATCATTTCTCGCAGATCGCCGCCTGGACCGGGGAAAACGTCGCCTGGGTCGACGAGAACCTCGCCGGTGTGCGCGGCCGTGCTTCGCGCAACGGCTGGGTGGCGCAGGCCGCCGAACTTGTGAAATAAGGCAGGGGCGGCGATGGCCGGGAACCAGGACTTTAACCGGAGAGGCCGCGCCATCGCGCTGGTGATCGTCGGGACGGCTCTCGGCTGGATCGTGGCCAATGTCATGGGCGCGGCGCTGGACCTGAGCCAGCGCTGGCGCGCGCTTTTCGACCTTGCTGCAATTGGTGGCTTTGTCTGGGCGCTGTGGATGTTATACGGGCTCTGGCGGGAGCGCCAGGAACACAAGGATTGAGAGATGCTAGCTGACCAGGACCGGATCTTTACCAACCTCTACGGCATGCATGACCGCACCCTCGACGGCGCGAAAAAGCGTGGCCACTGGGACGGGACAAAGGATCTGATCGCCAAGGGGCGTGACTGGATCATCGAAGAGATGAAGGCCTCTGGCCTGCGCGGGCGCGGCGGCGCCGGTTTCCCGACCGGGCTCAAATGGTCCTTCATGCCCAAGGAATCGGACGGGCGCCCGGCCTACCTGGTGGTCAATGCCGACGAATCCGAGCCGGGCACCTGCAAGGACCGCGAGATCATGCGCCACGATCCGCATACGCTGATCGAGGGCTGCCTGATTGCCAGTTTCGCGATGCAGGCCCATGCCTGCTACATCTACATCCGCGGCGAATACATCCGCGAGCGCGAGGCGCTGCAGGCCGCCATCGACGAGGCCTATGACGCGGGCCTCCTGGGCAAGAACGCCGCCGGCTCGGGCTGGGATTTCGAACTGTTTCTGCACCACGGCGCCGGTGCCTACATCTGTGGTGAGGAAACCGCGCTGCTGGAAAGCCTCGAAGGCAAGAAGGGCATGCCCCGCATGAAACCGCCGTTCCCGGCGGGCGCGGGTCTTTATGGCTGCCCGACCACGGTGAACAATGTCGAATCCATCGCCGTCGTCCCGACGATCCTGCGGCGCGGGGCGGAGTGGTTCTCGGGCTTTGGCCGTGACAACAACAAGGGCACCAAGCTGTTTGCCGTTTCGGGCCACGTCAACACGCCTTGCGTTGTCGAAGAGGCCATGTCGATCTCTTTCGAGGAGCTGATCGAAAAGCACTGTGGCGGCATCCGTGGTGGCTGGGACAACCTCAAGGCGGTGATCCCGGGCGGCTCCTCCGTGCCCTGCGTGCGTGGTGAGAACATGCGCGACGCGATCATGGACTTCGATTACCTGCGCGGCGAACTGGGGTCCGGCCTGGGCACCGCGGCGGTGATCGTGATGGACAAGGACACGGACATCATCAAGGCGATCTGGCGCCTGGCCAAGTTCTACAAGCACGAAAGCTGTGGCCAGTGCACACCCTGCCGCGAAGGCACCGGCTGGATGATGCGGGTGATGGAGCGGCTGGTCAAAGGCGAGGCCGACGAGGAAGAGATCGACATGCTCTGGGACGTGACCAAGCAGGTCGAGGGCCACACGATCTGCGCGCTCGGCGACGCGGCGGCCTGGCCTATCCAGGGTCTGATCCGCAACTTCCGCGACGAGATCGAGGATCGCATCAAGGCGCAGAAGGCGGGGCGCGTCAGCGCCGTCGCCGCGGAATGACCGTGCTGTTTCCGGATGTACTCAGGGCCTCCTGCCGTTTGGCAGGGGGCCTTTTGCTTTTTGCCTCTGCCGCCTTGGCGCAGGGCAAGATGCCGTATGAACTCACCGACGAGGTGATCTACAACGGACGATCCTTCGACGTGTGGTTCGGCCTCTACGAGACCGAAACCGTGCGCAGTGCGCCGGATACGGGGCTGCCGCAAAAGGAATGGATCGAACAGAGCCGCCTCGTGGTGCGTACCAATCAGGACCCGCAGATCGGCCCGGGCGACAAGGCGCTGGCGCGCAAGGTCGGCGTCGCCTTTTGCAGGCACTACGGTCTCTCGGTTCGCCGCCAGCCCGGCGAGGCGCAGGAGTGGCAGGGCGAGTGGTCCTTTCTCGACCTCTGCTGGAAAGACGGCTGGTGACGGGCTGGAACCTGGCCGACTTCAACATTGGTATCCTGAAATACGACTGGGACGACCCGCGCGTCGCCGATTTTCGTGACAACCTCGACCGGGTTTTTGCCATAGCGGAACGCAGCCCGGGCTATGTCTGGCACATTCCGGGTGACCAGATGGACGCCGCCCAGACGGATGTGGGCGGGCCTCTGGGCGGGAATTCCCGGACCGCCTCGACCCTGTCGGTCTGGCGTGATCTGCCAAGCCTCGAGCATTTCGTCTGGCAGACGGTCCACCGGCGGTTCTACGACCGGCGGGCAGAGTGGTACGACGCACAAGGGCAGGGGCTGCGGCTGGTGATGTGGTGGGTGCCCGACGGCCACCGGCCCGGCATCGCGGAGGCTGTGGAAAAGCTGGAACACCTGGCAAGGGCGGGCGAGGGCGATGCGGCCTTCGGCTGGACCCATGCGCGGGCGCGATGGGGCGCATCGGGATAATTCATTGGGCGCGGATGGGCCTGCGCGCTAGAGCGTGCGGGCCTTTGGCCAAGCTGATTTCAGAAAGGACATGACATGCATCTGGCGGAATTGAACATCGGGCGCTTGCTGGCCCCCACGGATGACCCGCGCGTGGCGGACTTCATGGCCAACCTCGACCGGGTGAACGGGTTGGGCAAGCGGATGCCGGGCTTTGTCTGGATGATGGAAGGTTCGGGCGAGCCGGGCACCGGCAACACCGAGGCCAAGATCGAGGGAGATCCGCAGTTCGTGTCCAACCTGACGGTCTGGGAGGACGTGGAAAGCCTTGAACGCTTTGTCTGGGGCACCATCCACAAGCAGTTCTATGATCGACGCACAGAATGGTTCGAGATCATGGGCGAACAGCATTTCGTGATGTGGTGGGTGCCCGAGGGGCACCAGCCGACGCTGGACGAGGCGCTGGAACGGCTGGAGATGCGCAAGACACAGGGCGACACGGATGCGGCTTTTGGCTGGTCCTATCTGCCGCAGGCGCAGATGTGGCGCGCAAGGCACTGCACGCCCGAGGCGGTGTGACACCTGTTCCGCTTTGCCTTGCAACTGAAGGCTCGGCAAGGCGCGCACGCCCGCTCCTTGACCTCTTGCGCCGCAGGCGCGACAGTGCCGGCGCGCAGGGGCACAGTAGTGCCAACGCGCGAGGCGAGCAAAAATGACACGGGTTGGAATGATGAAACGGATTTTGGGAACGGCGGTGCTGATTGCGGCGCTGGCGCCCGTGGCGCAGGCGGAAACCGTCCGCTCCAAGAGTTTCGTGGGCGATATTCAGCGCCGCGCGGTGACGATGCAGGCCCGTGACGGATCGGGCTCTGCCCAGGCGCTGCAGGCCTATGTCAGTGTCACCACAGTTGCCGGTGTCGTGCCGGGACAGGCGCAGATCCAGGCCGCCGGGGCCTTTGCCGCCAAGGCCGGCTGTCGCGATGCGCGCGCCCTGACCACGATCCTGGCCGGGGTGACCGCCAAGGCAGCCGAGTTCGAGGTACTGTGCCGGGGAGGCCAATAAGATGATGACTCGCGTGTTGTGCATTCTGGCCCTCGCGGCCACGCTCGGGGGCTGCGGGCGCGCCGGGATCTTCAAGTCGGACGAGCCGGTCTTCGACGGTCAGCGCTTTCGGACCGTCGTGAAGAGCGAGCGCAAGAACCGGCAGGTCTTTACCGTGACCGTTCACCAAGTATCGAAGTCGGTGGAGGGCGCGCGCGCCGCGGCGGACTACAAGGCCACCCAGCACTGCATTCAGTTCTTCGGCACTTCCGAGATCGACTGGACCTTGGCGCCGAACGCCGATGCGCAGACCCTGCGTGTGGTGGACGACACCCTGACTTTCAGCGGCAGCTGCCACGACCCCGCGGCCTGAGGGCCGTAAAGGCGCTCCGGATGCGTGGATCCTTGCCGAAACGGGGGCGTGCAGGGGGCGGATATTGAATATCCGGCCCGTCTGCCCCCACCTGAAGGGCAACAGTCTGACAACGGAGAGCCGCGTATGCGCCTGATTCTCACTTCCATCGTCTGCATGACCCTGGCCCTTCCCGCCGTGGCCAAGCCACCCCTGCGCGAGGTCAGCGAAATCGACGACGGCCTGATGGCGATCGCGATCGCGGACGAGATCCGCAAGAATTGCGACGACCTGCAGCCGCGCATGGTGCGGGCCTATCGCCAGATCAAGGCGCTGGAAAAACGCGCCAAGGCCCTTGGCTATTCCGAGACCGAGATCGACGATTACGTGAAGTCCGACAAGGAAAAGAAACGGATGCGCGGCAAGGCCGAAATCTGGCTGACCACGCAGGGGGTCAATCCCAAGGACACCAGCGCCCTGTGCAAGTTCGGACGGGACGACATTTCGCGCGGCGGGCCGGTTGGCTACTTCCTGCGCTGAGTCGGGCGCAGGCCGCTAACAGGCGGTACATATTCAACTTTTGTGATCACAATAATGCGGCGCACGGGGAAAACTCGTGCGCCGCGTCGTTTTTTCCTGCCTTTTCGCTGCACCTGCATCTGGTAACGTCCGGCGGACCGCGATAGAACCCCGAGGACTGCGGCCTGCCTGCCAGCGGGCGCTGCCAGCCGAAGAACGGGAGAGGCACAGGCATGTCCGATACGCGAAAGATCATCATCGACGGGCAGGAGATCGAGGTGGATGGGGCCATGACCCTGATCCAGGCCTGTGAAGAGGCCGGGATCGAAGTTCCGCGCTTCTGCTATCACGAACGGCTGTCGATTGCCGGCAACTGCCGCATGTGCCTGGTCGAGGTCGTGGGCGGCCCGCCCAAACCGGCCGCCTCCTGCGCGATGCAGGTGCGCGACATGCGCCCGGGCCGAAACGGCGAACCGCCGGAGATCAAGACAAACTCGCCGATGGTCAAGAAGGCCCGCGAAGGGGTGATGGAGTTCCTGCTCATCAACCACCCGCTGGATTGCCCGATCTGCGACCAGGGCGGCGAATGCGACCTGCAGGACCAGGCGATGGCCTATGGCGTCGATTTCAGCCGCTTCCGCGAGGCAAAGCGCGCGGTGGACGACCTGGACCTCGGCCCGCTGGTCGAAACCCACATGACGCGCTGCATTTCCTGCACCCGTTGCGTGCGCTTCACGACCGAAGTCGCGGGCATCACCCAGATGGGCCAGACCGGCCGGGGTGAGGATGCCGAGATCACCTCTTACCTGAACGAGACGCTCGATTCGAACCTGCAAGGCAATATCATCGACCTCTGCCCGGTGGGCGCGCTGGTGTCGAAGCCCTATGCCTTTACGGCCCGTCCCTGGGAACTGACCAAGACCGAGACCATCGACGTGATGGATGCGCTTGGGTCCAACATCCGGGTGGATACCAAGGGCCGCGAAGTGATGCGGATCCTGCCACGCAACCACGACGGCGTGAACGAGGAATGGATTTCCGACAAGACACGCTTTGTCTGGGACGGGCTGCGCCGCCAGCGCCTTGACCGCCCCTACGTACGCGAGAACGGCAAGCTGCGTCCCGCAAGCTGGCCCGAGGCGCTGGGGGTTGCCGCCAAGGCGATCAAGGGCGCCGAGAAACTGGCCGGGATCGTGGGCGACCTTGCCCCGGTTGAGGCGATCTACTCGTTGAAAACACTTGTCGAAGGGCAGGGCGGTGCCGTGGAATGCCGCACTGATGGCGCAAAGCTGCCGGCGGGCAACCGGTCCGGCTACGTCGGCACTGCCGCGATCGAGGATATCGACGGCGCCGAGATGATCCTGCTGATCGGGACCAACCCGCGCGACGAGGCGCCGGTGCTGAACGCGCGCATCCGCAAGGCCTGGGCGCGTGGCGCCAAGGTGGCGCGGATCGGCAAGCCGGTCGACCTGACCTATGACGTGATCGAACTGGGCACGGGCCGCGAGGCGCTGGCCAAGCTGGCCGAGATGGATCATTCCGACAAACACGGCGTGCCGGGCGTGATGATCGTCGGGCAGGGCGCGCTGAGCGAGGCCGATGGCGCCGCCGTTCTGGGCACTGCCATGCAGACCGCCGCCGCCGGACAGTCGAAATTCATGGTGCTGCACACCGCTGCCAGCCGTGTCGGCGCGATGGACGTGGATGCCACCAACGAACGCGGCATGGACGCGGTCCAAGAGGCCGATGTGATCTACAATCTTGGCGCGGACGAGGTCGAGATCGGCGATGGCGCCTTTGTCATCTACCAGGGCAGCCACGGCGACCGTGGCGCACACCGCGCCGACGTGATCCTGCCTGCCGCCGCCTATACCGAGGAACAGGGCCTCTTCGTCAACACCGAAGGCCGCCCCCAGATCGCGCTGCGCAGCGGGTTCGCCCCGGGCGAGGCCAAGGAAAACTGGGCCATCCTGCGGGCGCTCTCGGCCGAGGTCGGCGCGCAACTGCCCTGGGACAGCCTCGCGCAGTTGCGCCAGTCTCTGGTCAAGGATGTGCCGCATCTGCAGCAGATCGACGACGTGCCCGAGAACGAGTGGCAGCCGCTGGAGGCGGGCAAGCTGGGAGACGCGGATTTCCGTTACGCGGTGCGCGACTTCTACCTGACCAACCCGATTGCCCGCGCGTCCGAGCTGATGGCGGAACTGTCGAAACAGGCGCGTGACCGCGCTGCTGCGCCTTTGGCGGCGCAGTAACTTGCGCGCACTGGCGATCATAACGCTACTGGTGATTGCCACCGGGCTGTCGGCCTGCACCGAAGAGGCCGTCTCTGACGCGCCCTTCACGCCCACCTATGCCGGGATTGAAACCCGGCTTCTGGACGGCGACCTGGTGCAGTTCGAGGTCGAGATGCGCGGCGCCCGCGATCAGGGCGACGTCAAGGATTATGCCGAATGCGCAGCCGCGCAGTACGCGCTGATCCGGGGTTACGGTTTTGCGCGTCATTTGCGCACGACCGTTTACGAAGAGGGTGGCCTATGGCGTGGAGATGCGGTTTACACCATCTCGGCAGCGCTGCCCCCCGGGCTCAAGACCATCGACGCCGAAGTGGCGGCGCTGGCCTGTGCCGAGAACGGAATACCGATGGTGTGAGGACCTGATGGAAAACTTCTTCGCCACGCCTCTGGGCACCTTTGTCATCATCTTCGCGCAATGCCTCGCGGTGCTGGGCTTTGTGATGGTGTCGCTACTCTTCCTCGTCTACGGCGACCGCAAGATCTGGGCCGCGGTCCAGATGCGGCGCGGCCCGAACGTGGTGGGCATCTACGGTCTGCTGCAGACCGTGGCCGACGCGCTGAAATATGTCGTCAAGGAAGTGGTGATCCCGGCGGGGTCCGACCGAACGGTCTTTATGCTGGCGCCATTGACCAGTTTCGTGCTGGCGATGATCGCCTGGGCGGTGATCCCCTTCGGCGACACTTGGGTTTTGTCCGACATCAACGTGGCGATCCTCTATGTCTTCGCGGTCTCCTCGCTTGAGGTTTACGGCGTGATCATGGGCGGCTGGGCCTCGAACTCGAAATACCCGTTCCTCGGGTCGCTGCGCTCGGCGGCGCAGATGATTTCCTACGAGGTCTCGATCGGCCTGATCATCATCGGCGTCATCATCTCGACCGGCTCGTTGAACTTCGGTGACATCGTCGATGCGCAGGACGGCGCCTATGGCTTCTTCAGCTGGTACTGGCTGCCGCATTTCCCGATGGTATTCCTGTTCTTCATCTCGGCCCTGGCCGAGACCAACCGCCCGCCCTTCGACCTTCCGGAAGCGGAATCGGAACTGGTGGCCGGCTACCAGGTGGAATATTCGGCGACGCCCTTCCTGCTGTTCATGGCCGGCGAATACATCGCCATCTTCCTGATGTGCGCGCTGACCTCGCTGCTGTTCTTCGGCGGTTGGCTGTCGCCCATTCCGGGTCTGCCGGACGGTGCACTGTGGATGGTCGGCAAGATGGCGTTCTTCTTCTTCATCTTCGCGATGGTGAAGGCGATCACGCCGCGCTACCGCTACGACCAACTGATGCGCCTGGGCTGGAAGGTGTTCCTGCCGTTCAGCCTGGTCTGGGTGGTCTTCGTCTCCTTCGCCGCGAAATTCGGCTGGTTCTTCGACGGCTACGCCCGCTGGGTGACCGGGGGCTGAGATTGGTGCGCAATCGGAAACATATCGTTTCGGACAACGCCTTGGCGGCGGGGGCATCTGCCTGCGCGCCCGGGGGTGGTATCCTGACGGCACGGGCGCGCATGTCGCGCGCCGGAGCCAGGAGGGAAACCCATGTCTGATCTGAAATCTGCCATCCTCGATGCGAAATACATCGACATGATCGATCTCGGTGATTTTGTCGTCCGCGACACCGGCCTGCCGGACGTGGACAGCGACGGCAACCTGATGCCGCAGGCCACGGAAATCGCCGCCGCGATCTTTCGCTGGGCGGCGGACATGCAGGCGGCAGAGGCCGCACGCGCGGAACAGTCCGACCCGGCGCCGGAAGCTTCGGCGCCCGAGGTGGCCAAGGAACACGCGGCCAAGGAATACGATGAGCAGGGCGACCCGCTGATGGATGCGCCCACGGCCGAAAAGCTGGAGGCCGAATTGCACAAGCTGGCACAGGAGCAAGGATAGAATGGCGACCATCGACTACGGCCGGGCCGCGAAATACTTTCTGCTCGCGGATTTCGTGAAGGGGTTTCAGCTGGGCCTGAAGTACTTCTTCGCCCCCAAGGCCACGGTGAACTACCCGCATGAAAAGGGGCCGTTGAGCCCTCGTTTCCGCGGTGAGCACGCGCTGCGCCGCTATCCCAATGGCGAGGAACGCTGCATCGCGTGTAAACTGTGCGAGGCGATCTGCCCGGCGCAGGCCATCACCATCGACGCGGAACCCCGCGACGATGGCAGCCGCCGCACCACGCGTTACGACATCGACATGACGAAATGCATCTACTGCGGCTTCTGCCAGGAAGCCTGCCCGGTGGATGCCATCGTCGAAGGCCCGAACTTCGAGTTCTCGACCGAAACGCGCGAAGAGCTTTACTACGACAAGGCCAAGCTGCTTGAGAACGGTGAACGCTGGGAGGCGGAAATCGCCCGCAACCTCGAACTCGACGCGCCGTACCGCTGACCCCCGAAGGACCCGCTCGCCCATGTCCCGCCGACTGAATTCCCTGCTTGCTCTCAGCGCGCTCGCCCTTGCGGCGGGTGGCGGTGTTGCGCAGGAACCGGGCAGCGCGGCATGGAACGAACGGCGCGCGGCGCTGTTCTCGCAGGTCTGCATGGGCACCGCACCGGCTTATGCCGGGTTTGCCGAGACCGCGCGCGCAGCCGGCTTGACCCTGCAGGACGGTGTCTGGGTGGCCGAGCCGGAAATCGTGGTGAACCTCGTCGGTCACGACGGGTTTTGCGACTGCATCATGAGCGTGTCGGCCCCGGATCAGGGGGCGATGGTGGACGTGATCTTTGACCGGCTGATCGCCGATCATGGCGCGGAGTTCACCGGTGTGCCCGATGGTCTGGCCAGCGTGGCGCCGTTCCGTCGCGAGGGTGTCGAAGTGGTTTCGATCCTTGAGCCACGAGAGTATGACGGCATCAAGTGGCTGTCGGCCCGCACCGCGGTTGTCGGCACTTGCCCTGTGCTGGAGGCTGGCGAATGAGCGACAACAAGACCCCTTTTGAGCTGATGATGGCCCAGGCCCAGGAAATGGCCAAGGCCTTCAACCCGAGCCTGACCAGCTTTGACCCCAAAGGCTTTGAAAAGCTCTGGCCGACCATGTCCAAGGACGCGATGGAAATGTGGTTCGGCAAGGGGATCTCCAAGCAGGGGCTGGACGCCAAAACCCGCCTGTTGCTGACCCTGTCGGGGCTGACCATGCAGGGCGCCCAGGCCGAAACACCGTTCCGCCTGACCGTGCGCCACGCGCTCGAAGCGGGGGCGACCGAAGAAGAAATCGCCGAGACCATCGGACATATGTCGATGTTCGCAGGCATTCCCGCGATGACCCGCGCTATGGAACTGGCGCGCGAAGTCATCAATGAAAACAAGGATGACGAGACATGATGGTCTTTGCCTTCTACCTCTTCGCACTCGGCGCCATCGCGGGCGGCCTGTTCACCGTGGTCAGCCGCAACCCGGTGCACTCGGTGCTCTGGCTGATCCTGGCCTTTTTGTCCTCGGCGGGGCTGTTTGTGCTGATGGGGGCGGAATTTGTCGCCATGCTGCTGGTGATCGTCTACGTCGGTGCGGTTGCCGTGCTGTTCCTCTTCGTCGTCATGATGCTGGACGTCGATTTTGCCGAGCTGAAGGCGGAGATGGCACGCTATATGCCGCTGGCCCTGCTGATCGGCCTGGTGATCCTGATGCAGCTGGCGATGGCCTTTGGCGCCTGGCAGGCTTCGGACATGGCGGCGGGCCAGCTGGCACAGCCGACGCCCGAGGGCATGCACAACACCCAGGCGCTGGGGATGATCCTTTACGATGAGTATTTCCTGTTGTTCCAGCTGGCGGGCCTGATCCTGTTGGTCGCCATGATCGGCGCCATCGTGCTGACCCTGCGCCACCGCCAGGACGTCAAGCGCCAGGACATCCTGGCCCAGATGTATCGCGATCCGGCCAAGGCGATGGAACTGAAGGACGTGAAACCGGGGCAGGGGCTTTGAGCGCGTTCTGGGACATGGTCCTGTCGCCGACGGGACTGGTTCTTTATGCCGGGTTCTGGGCCTTCAAGATCGTAGCCGGGGCCTGGATCCTGCGGCGGGCCATGCTGCTGTTGCCGGTGCGGGCACAGGTCTGGACCGAGGACCGGCTGGCCCGGCTGAAACTGCGGGGGCGCCGCCGCCCTTTGGGCTGACCCGCCGCGCGCGGGCCATGACAAGAGGTCCCGGATCAGGTCCGGGACTCGGGGCGGAAGGCCCCGAAAGGTCCGCACCGAGACGGGCCGAAAGAGCGAAAGAGGGTCCCGGCGCCAGCGCGGGGCACGATTTGGAAGACCAAAAGCGGGCAAAATGCCCGGAGGGACGCACATGATCGGATTGGAACATTACCTGACGGTGGCGGCGGTGCTTTTCGTCATCGGCATCTTCGGGCTCTTCCTGAACCGCAAGAACGTCATCATCCTGCTCATGAGCATCGAACTCATGCTGCTGGCGGTGAACATCAACCTCGTCGCCTTTTCGACCCACATGCCGAACGGGCAAGTCGATCTGGTGGGGCAGGTTTTTACCCTCTTCGTGCTGACCGTCGCCGCCGCAGAGGCCGCCATCGGCCTGGCGATCCTGGTCTGCTTCTTCCGCAACCGCGGCACCATCGCCGTGGAAGACGTCAACGTGATGAAAGGCTAAAGCCTCATGGAGAGCATCATCCTCTTTGCGCCCCTCGCGGGCGCCCTGATCGCGGGCTTTGGCTGGAAGCTGACCGGCATCCGCGGTGCCCAGTGGATCAGCACCGGCCTGCTGTTCCTGGCCTGTGCCTTTTCCTGGATCACCTTCTTTACCCACGGTCCGGACACGCAGCAGATCCAGATCATGCGCTGGATCGAAAGCGGCACGCTGTCGACCGACTGGTCGATCCGGCTGGACCGCCTGACCTCGATCATGCTGATCGTCGTGACCACGGTTTCGGCGCTCGTGCACCTGTATTCCTTCGGCTACATGGCGCATGACGACAACTTCAAGGAGGGCGAGGAGAGCTACAAGCCGCGCTTCTTCGCCTACCTGTCGTTCTTCACCTTTGCCATGCTGATGCTGGTCACCTCGGACAACCTGGTGCAGATGTTCTTTGGCTGGGAAGGCGTGGGTGTCGCGTCCTACCTGCTGATCGGTTTCTACTATCGCAAGCCCTCGGCCAACGCTGCCGCCATCAAGGCCTTCGTGGTCAACCGGATCGGCGACTTCGGCTTTGCGCTCGGGATCTTCGCGCTGTTCTTCCTGACCGACAGCATCCGGTTCGACGACATCTTTGCCGCTGCGCCGCAACTGGCGGAAACCCAGCTGACCTTCCTCTGGACCAGCTGGAACGCGGCCGAACTCGTGGCCTTCCTGCTGTTTGTTGGCGCGATGGGCAAATCGGCCCAGTTCATCCTGCACACCTGGCTACCGGACGCGATGGAAGGCCCGACACCGGTTTCGGCCCTGATCCACGCGGCGACGATGGTGACAGCGGGTGTCTTCCTGGTCTGCCGCATGTCGCCGATCATGGAATTCGCGCCGAACGCCACCGCGTTCATTACCTTCCTGGGGGCCACGACGGCCTTCTTTGCCGCGACCGTGGGCCTGGTGCAGAACGACATCAAGCGCGTCATCGCCTATTCGACCTGTTCCCAGCTGGGTTACATGTTCGTGGCGGCGGGTGTCGGCGTCTACTCGGTCGCCATGTTCCACCTGCTCACGCATGCGTTCTTCAAGGCGATGCTTTTCCTGGGCGCCGGTTCGGTGATCCACGGAATGCATCATGAGCAGGACATGCGGAACTACGGCGGTCTGCGCAAGAAACTGCCCTATACCTTCTGGGCGATGATGATCGGCACGCTGGCCATCACCGGCGTCGGTATTCCGCTGACCACCATCGGCTTTGCCGGGTTCCTGTCCAAGGACGCCGTGATCGAAAGCGCCTATGCCGGCACCAATGGCGGCTTTGCCTTCTGGGCGCTGGTCATCGCGGCCCTGTTCACCAGCTTCTACAGCTGGCGCCTGATCTTCATGACCTTCTACGGCAAGCCGCGCGGCGACAAGCACACGCATGAGCACGCGCACGAAAGCCCGACGGTCATGATCGCACCGCTGGGCGTGCTGGCGCTGGGGGCAATCTTCTCGGGGATGCTCTGGTACGGGTCCTTCTTCGGTGACCACAACCAGGTGAACAAGTTCTTCGGCATTCCCTCGCACGAGGTGGCGGCTGCCGACCACGGCGAGGCCGCGGATGGCCTTGCCCCGGCAGATGATGGCCACGGGGCCGAGCCTGCGGTGGACGCTGGTCCTGCGGATGCGGGCGACGGTCATGCCGCCCCGGCGGATGGCGCTCTTGCCGACGCGGGCCCCGCGGCGGCCGCACCGGGTGCTGGCGCGATCTTCATGGCGTCCGACAACCACGTGATGGACGATGCGCACCACGCGCCGAAGTGGGTCAAAATCTCTCCCTTCATCGCGATGGTGATCGGTTTTGTCGTGGCCTACTGGTTCTACATCGTGAACCCCAAGCTGCCGGCCAAACTGGCCGAGAACCAGCGCCCGCTGTACCTGTTCCTGCTGAACAAGTGGTACATCGACGAGATCTACAACTTCCTCTTCGTCCGGCCTGCCTTTGCCTTGGGGCGGATCCTGTGGAAGGGCGGTGACGAGACGATCATCAAGGGCGGCATCAACGGCCTTGCCATGGGGATCATCCCCTTCTTCACCCGGCTCGCGGGTCGGGCGCAGTCCGGTTATATCTTCACCTACGCCTTCTGGATGGTGATCGGGATCGCGGTCTTCATCACCTGGATGAGCATCACCGGGGGTGCAAACTAATGGCGCTTGTTTTTGTACTGTTCGTGCTGGGCGTGATTGCGTCCGCATTGGGCGCTTGGCTTGATCGTGGCACCGACGAAACCCGGGGGTGGGGATCGACCCGGATGATCGGTGGGATCGTCATGGTTCTGGCGCTTTTTCTGGGATTGGGCGTTGTTGGTTTGATCGTGTCGATCAAATTCTCCTGGTTGCCAATCTTCGTGTACTGTCTTTGTCTTGCTCTATGTGTGGCGGTCTTGAGCCTGGACAAAAGGGAGAAAGCCAATGGATAACCTGCTTTCCATCGTCACCTTCCTGCCCGCGCTGGCGGCCCTGATCCTCGGGCTTTTCCTGCGCGGCGACGACGCGGCGGCTCAACGCAATGCCAAGTGGCTTGCGCTGATCGCGACGACGGCGACCTTCGTCATCTCGCTGTTCATCCTGTTCCAGTTCGACGCCGGCAACACCGGCTTCCAGATGCTGGAAGAGCGGGAATGGCTGCTGGGCCTTAACTATCGCATGGGCGTGGACGGGATCAGTGTGCTTTTCGTCATGCTGACCACCTTCATGATGCCGCTGGTCATCGCGGCCAGCTGGGACGTCAGCCACCGGGTCAAGGAATACATGATCGCCTTCCTTGTCCTGGAAACGCTGATGCTGGGCGTCTTCATGGCGCTGGACCTGGTCCTCTTCTACCTCTTCTTCGAGGCGGGCCTGATCCCGATGTTCCTGATCATCGGCATCTGGGGCGGCAAGGACCGGATCTACGCCAGCTTCAAGTTCTTCCTCTACACCTTCCTCGGCTCGGTGCTGATGCTGGTGGCGATGGTGGCGATGTATTCCGACGCGGGCACCACCTGTATCGGCGGTTGCGACGTCTCGCTGCTCAAGCACAACTTTGCCTCCGAAAGCTTCAGCATCCTGGGCGTGCAGATCGTCGGCGGCATGCAGACCATGCTGTTCATCGCCTTCTTCGCCAGCTTCGCGGTCAAGATGCCGATGTGGCCGGTGCACACCTGGCTGCCCGAGGCGCACGTTCAGGCACCGACCGCCGGGTCGGTTGTGCTGGCGGCGATCCTGCTGAAAATGGGCGGTTACGGTTTCCTGCGCTTCTCGCTGGCCATGTTCCCGGTCGGATCGGACGTGATGGCGAATTTTGTCTTCACGCTGTCGGTCATCGCGATCATCTACACCAGCCTCGTTGCGCTGGTGCAGGAGGACATGAAAAAGCTCATCGCCTATTCGTCCGTCGCGCACATGGGTTATGTGACGATGGGGATTTTCGCCGCGAACCAACAGGGCGTGGACGGGGCGATTTTCCAGATGATCAGCCACGGTTTCATCTCGGGCGCGCTCTTCCTTTGCGTGGGCGTGATCTATGACCGGATGCACACGCGCGAGATCGACGCCTATGGCGGCCTAGTGAACCGGATGCCGGCCTATGCGCTGATCTTCATGCTGTTCACTATGGCGAACGTCGGCCTGCCGGGCACATCGGGCTTTGTCGGCGAATTCCTGACGCTGATGGGTATCTTCCAGGTCAACACCTGGGTGGCGGCGGGTGCCGCGACCGGGGTGATCCTGAGCGCGGCCTATGCGCTGTGGCTGTACCGTCGGGTGGTCATGGGGGACCTGATCAAGGAAAGCCTGAAGACCATCAAGGACATGTCCTTGCGCGAAAAGGCGATCTTTGCGCCGCTGGTGGTCATGACGATCTGGATGGGCGTCTACCCGGCGCCGATCCTCGACCGGACCGGCCCCGCGGTAGAGGCGCTGGTGACGAAATACGACACGGCGCTTGCCGCTGCCGGCCGCACTGAGGCCGACACGCAAGTCGCCGTCGCGGAACACTGAGGGAGAGCGGGACATGATCTCGGCCGATCTGAACATCATCCTGCCGGAAATCCTGCTGTCGGTCTTTGCGATGGCGGCGCTGGTGGGCGCGGTCTACTCGGGCAAGGACAAGCTGGCGCCGCTGCTGGTCTGGATCACATCGGCGCTGTTCCTGGCGCTGGCCTTCTGGATCGGAACCACCGGCGAGGGCACGCAGGTGGCCTTCAACGGCATGTTCGTGAACGACGGGTTCGCGCGCTTTGCCAAGGTTGTAATCCTGGTTTCGGCGGCCTGCGTGCTGCTGATGAGCGAAAGCTACATGCAGCGCCGCGGCCTGTTGAGGTTCGAATATCCGCTGCTCATCACGCTGGCCGTGGTCGGCATGATGATGATGGTCTCCGCCGGCGACCTGATGGCGCTCTACATGGGGCTGGAGCTGCAGTCGCTGGCGCTCTACGTCGTGGCCTCGCTGCGCCGGGACAGCGCCAAGTCGACCGAGGCGGGGCTCAAGTACTTTGTGCTGGGTGCGCTGTCCTCGGGCCTGCTGCTCTATGGTGCCTCGCTGACCTACGGTTTCGCCGGGACCACCCTGTTCTCGGGCATCATCCAGACCGCGACCGAGGGGCAAATGCCGGTTGGTCTGCTGATCGGCCTGACCATGCTGATCGCGGGCCTGGCCTTCAAGGTCTCGGCCGTGCCCTTCCACATGTGGACACCGGACGTCTACGAAGGCTCGCCCACGCCGGTCACCGCCTTCTTTGCCACCGCGCCCAAGGTGGCGGCGATGGCGCTGTTCGCGCGACTGATGCATGACGCCTTTGGCGAGGCGACCCGTGACTGGGGGCAGGTCATTGCGCTCTTGTCGGTGCTGTCGATGTTCCTGGGCGCGATCGCCGCGATCGGCCAGCGCGACATCAAGCGTCTGATGGCCTATTCCTCGATTGCCCATATGGGCTATGCGCTGATGGGTCTTGCCGCAGGCACAGAACTGGGCGTGCAGGCGATGCTGATCTACATGGCGATCTACGTCACCATGAACGTCGGCACCTTTGCCTTTATCCTGTCGATGGAACGCGACGGCCAGCCGGTGACGGATATCCAGAGCCTGGGCATGTATTCGACCAAGGAGCCGGGCAAGGCGCTGGCCATGCTGGTGCTGCTGTTCAGCCTTGCGGGCGTGCCGCCGCTGGTGGGTTTCTTCGGCAAGCTCTACGTGCTGCGCGCCGCCTATGACGCCGGTCTGGCCTGGCTGGCGGTGGCCGGTGTGGTCGCCTCTGTCATCGGGGCCTTCTACTATCTGCGGATCGTCTACTACATGTACTTTGGCCAAGACCGCGAGGACGCGCTGGACGGGGGCAAGTCGCCAGTGCTCTGGGGGTTCCTGATGGTCTCGGCGGTGATCATGGTGGCCGGTGTGGTCAATCTCTTCGGCATCGAGGGCGTCGCCCAGGCCGCGGCGGCGACGCTGGTGAACTGATCCGGTGGCGGCGCGCCCTTCGGGCGCGCCGTATCGGGGGCTCCGCCCCCGCCTTCGGCTCCCCCGAAGTATTTTTAGCCCAAAGAAACACGGAGGAGCGCCCATGACCCACTGGCCCGAGGGATATGGACGGCGGGTGCTGGCCGAAGTGGACAGCACCAATGCCGAAGCGGCGCGGATCGCCGCGGGGCTGAGCGGCCCGGAATGGATCCTTGGGCAGCGCCAGACGGCCGCGCGCGGCCGGCGCGGGCGGCCCTGGGTGAACCCAGCGGGCAATTTCGCCGCAACGCTTGTGATCCGCCCCGAGGATACCCCCGACAAGCTGGCCCTGCGGTCCTTCGTGGCGGCGCTGGCGCTTTACGATGCCTTGGCCTCGGTGACGGGGACCGAGACCGGGCTGGCGCTGAAATGGCCCAATGACGTCCTGCTGAACGGTGGCAAGCTGGCCGGTATCCTGCTGGAGGGGATCGGCGGTCCGGGCGGACACCTGGCCATCGGGATCGGCGTTAACCTTCTGTCCGCGCCGGGGCGAGAGGCGGTGGAACCGGGCGCCGTGCCGCCCGTTTCGCTTCTTGGGGAAACCGGTGTGCGTGTCTTGCCAGAGACCTTTCTCGAGGTGCTGGCCACGGCATTCGCCGCCCATGAAGCCCGGCTGACCAGCTACGGGTTCGAGCCGATCCGGACGCTCTGGCTGGCCCGGGCGGCGCGCCTCGGAGAGGTGATCACCGCGCGTACCAGCCGGGACAGTGTCACCGGCGTCTTCGAGACGGTGGACGGCACCGGCCAACTTGTCCTAAAGACGCCCAAAGGCCGCGTCAGCGTGGCCGCGGCAGAGATCTTTTTCGAATAGGCGGGCCTCATGCTCTTGGCCATCGACTGTGGCAACACCAACACCGTCTTCTCGATCTGGGACGGTCATGAATTCATCGCCACCTGGCGCACCGCGACCGAGCATCAGCGCACGGCGGACCAGTACTACGTCTGGTTGTCGACGCTGATGGCGTTTCAGAAAATCGAGGCGGACATCACCGATGTCATCATCTCGACGACGGTGCCGCGCGTGGTGTTCAACCTGCGGGTTCTGTCGGACCGATATTTCCACACCCGGCCCATCGTCGTCGGCAAGCCCGATTGTGCCTTGCCCGTCTCCGTGCGGGTGGACGAGGGCACACAGGTCGGCCCCGACCGGCTGGTCAACACGGTGGCGGGTTTTGACCTCTTTGGCGGTGACCTGATCGTGGTGGATTTCGGCACGGCCACCACCTTTGACGTGGTCGACGAGGACGGGGCCTATGTTGGTGGTGTCATCGCGCCCGGCGTGAACCTCAGCCTGGAGGCGCTGCACCTGGCCGCCGCCGCCCTGCCGCATGTGGACATCACCAAGCCGCAGCGCGTTGTAGGCACCAACACGGTGGCCTGCATGCAGTCCGGCGTCTTTTGGGGCTATGTCGGGCTGGTGCGCGAGATCTGCTCGCGCATCAAGGCCGAGCGTGAGCGCCCCATGAAGGTCATCGCCACCGGCGGGCTGGCGCCGCTGTTCCAGCAGGCCGATCCGCTTTTCGACGCTTTCGAGGAATTCCTGACCATGCATGGCCTGGTCCGCATCTACAATCACAACAAGAACATAGAGGCCCAAGCATGAGCGACTCCAGACTGATCTACCTGCCCCTGGGCGGGGCCGGCGAAATCGGCATGAACTGCTATGTCTACGGCTATGGCAAACCCGGCGAAGAGCGGCTGATTGTCGTGGACATGGGCGTGACCTTTCCCGACATGGACACCACGCCCGGCGTCGACCTGATCCTGCCGGACATCACCTGGCTGAAAGAGAATAAGAACCGCATCGAGGCGCTGTTCATCACCCACGCGCATGAGGATCACGTCGGCGCGGTGGGACATACCTTCGACGCGCTTGGCGTGCCGATCTATGCCCGTGCCTTCACCGCCAACATCGCGCGCGGCAAGCTGGCGGAATATGGCGTCGAGGGCAAGGCGGTACGGACCACCTCGGCCTGGCCGGAAACCGTCAAGGTCGGACCGTTCACGGTGGGCTTTCTGCCGATTTCGCACTCGATCCCCGAAAGCAGCGCGCTGGTGATCGACACGCCTGCGGGCCGGGTGATCCATACCGGCGATTTCAAGCTGGACGTGACACCGCTGGTGGGCGAGGCATGGGATCCGGCGCTTTGGGAGTCCGTGTCAAAGGACGGGGTCAAGGCGCTGGTCTGTGACTCGACCAACGTCTTCTCTCAACACGCGGGCCGGTCAGAGGCGACCGTCGGCCCGGCGGTCGAAAAGCTGGTGAGTGAGGCGCGCAACATGGTGGTGGCGACGACCTTTGCCTCCAACGTGGCGCGGGTCAAGACGCTGGCCGAGGCCGGCGACCGGGCCGGGCGGTCGATCTGCCTTCTGGGGCGGGCCATGCGGCGGATGATCGAGGCGGCGGTGGAAACCGGCGTTCTGTCTGGCTTTCCCAAGGTGATCGGCCCCGAGGACGTCAGCCAGATGCCGCGCGAGAACGTCATGCTGCTGGTCACCGGCAGCCAGGGCGAGCGGCGTGCCGCCAGTGCCCAGCTGGCACGGGGCAAGTACAACGGGATCGAGCTGAAGGCAGGCGACCTGTTCCTGTTTTCCTCCAAGACGATCCCGGGCAATGAACGCGACGTGATCCGCATCATGAACCAGCTCAGCGAAAAGGGCGTGGACGTGGTGGATGACGCGATGGGCGATTACCACGTTTCGGGTCACGCCAACCGGCCCGACCTGGAAACCGTGCAGAACCTCGTGAAACCGCAGATGGTGGTGCCCATGCACGGTGAACACCGTCACCTGCGTGAGCATGTCAAACTGGCGAGCCAGAACGGCCGCGCGGGGGTGCTGGCGGTCAACGGCATGATGATCGAGCTGAGCGGCAACGAGCCGCGCGTGGCCGAATACATCGAGACCGGGCGCACCTACCTGGATGGCAGCGTGCAGATCGGCGCGCTGGACGGGATCGTGCGCGACCGTATCCGCATGGCGCTGAATGGCCATGTGGTGGTGACCGTGATCCTGGACGAGGACGACGAGCCGCTGGGCGAGCCCTGGTGCGACCTCATGGGTCTGCCCGAACAGGGCCGCAGCCATGCGCCGCTGGTCGACATCCTCGAAGAGGACCTGTCGCAGTTCATGGGCCGCGCGGGGGGCAAGACGCTGACCGACGACGACAAGCTGGAAGAGGGGCTGCGCCGTGTGGCCCGGCAGACCGCCATGAACGAGATCGGCAAGAAACCCGAGGTGACCGTGGTCGTCAGCCGCCTCAGCTGACCGTCGGCGGAGATTGGCGCCTGTAGCGAAAGAAGGCCGGCCCGGACGGGGCCGGCCTTTGCCGTAAATAGCGCCGGTGACCGGTCCGCGGGCATAAGGCGGCGTGGCCGCCTCAAGTCTTGCCACTGCATTGGACAGCGCGCCGCGAATGTCCTCTTGGCACGGTCGCTTTGTTAGCCGAGGATAGCTGTGAGGTAGTCTTTCAACGTTACTTCGCCCCGGATCGGCTCATCTTCTGGCATCGTCTTCCCGTCGATGACCCGGCGGGTCATACAGGCATAGGACGCTGCGGCTTCATCCGAGAACCCGAACTCTCGGAAAGTGTTTTCGAGGGCATTGCGGGGGACTTCCTGAATCTCCACTTTCCGGGCCATCACCTCCGCAAAGGTGGCGGCGACATCATTTGCCGAATAGCGATCCGGTCCCTCAAGATGCTCGACACCTACATCGCCGGTTCCAGACATAAGACGTCGGGCGGCGGCTTTTCCAAGGTCGGCCGGGGCCACCATCGGAATTGACAGATCGGCTGGAAAGAAACTGGGCAGTGTGCCGTTTGCTTGCACCGGATCGACCATGCCCGCCCAGTTGCTCATGTAATATCCGGCCCGGTTGATCGCGGCTGGAATGGATTGCGTTTCCAAGGCCCGTTCAAACTCATGCAGGACAGTGAGGTCGCCGCAGCGCTGGCCCTCGAAGGCCCCATAGGTCGATGCCGCGACGACCTTTTCAAGACCCGATCCATCCAGAGCCGAGACGATTGCGGCCACGTTTTCACGCTCTTCCTCGTCCGTGTCGCCTGTGGGGTCCGCTGGTGGGTTGAGCAGAAAGGCCCGTTTGGCGGTCTGGAAAATGCGACGTAGCGCATCGATGTCACGAATGTCGGCGACTGCGATCTTCGCCCCGGCATTTTCAAGGTCTTTGCCGTGGCTTTCATCGCGGGTAACGATCGTCACCTTCTGGCCCTCGTCCAAGAGCGCGCGCGCCGTTGCCGATCCGACCTGCCCGGTTCCACCAAGGATCACATACATCCCGATCTTCCATTCATATTTCGACCAAGGCTTTTCACATTCCGATAGATGGCGCGTTTGTATTCTGCGCGGCAGCGGTCGAGTGTCTTTGCCGAAGGGGCTGAAGGCGTTGAAGAAGTCGGCCTGACCGTTGCATCCGATAAATATACCTGTAGTGGCCGTTTCTCGAAAGCGGCCATTCGCCCAAAGGAATCGGAGTCCGCGCTGCCGTCGTCCAGGTCAGACCGTTCGAGAAGTTCTCTGCGAGAGCGCTTCTTCGGTGTGACATCGAAGTTGGTGTGCTCTGCGGCGGAACATGCACCCCGAAATGAAAAAGGCCGGCCCAGAAGGGCCGGCCGTTTTGTTCGATAGCCACGCGATCAACCCGCGCGGCGTTCCTCGAAACTCAGCGCAATGAACTCGGGCATGTGATCGCCCATGCCGACCACGGTCTTGTCGCGACCGCCACCGCCGCTGCGGCGGTCCGACGACCGGCCGCTGTCCTTGGACCGCGCCGGGCGGCTGTCGCCCTTGTCGCTGTCAGAGCGGCGGCTGCGGCTGCTCTTGCGCGGCTCGTCCTTGCGGGGCTCGTCCTTGGGGGGGTCTTCCTTGGCCTCGACAGGGGCCGGAGCCGGGGTCGGGGCAGGCGCGTCGGCGACCGGGTTGTCGATGCGCGGAATGTCCTTCTCCAGCAGGCTTTCGACCGCGTTGAAGTATTTTTCATCGCGCGGAGTGCAGATGGTAAAGGCCTTGCCCGAGCGTCCGGCGCGACCCGTGCGGCCGATGCGGTGAATATAGTCCTCGGCATGGCTGGGAACGTCGAAGTTGAACACATGGCTGACGGCGGGAATGTCCAGGCCGCGCGCCGCCACGTCAGAGGCGATCAGCAGGCGGACATCGCCGTTGCGGAAGCCATCGAGCGTTTTCGTGCGTTGCGACTGGTCCAGGTCACCGTGAATCGGCGAGGCGTTGTAGCCATATTGCTTGAGCGATTTCGCCACCACGTCCACATCGACCTTGCGGTTGCAGAAGATGATGGCGTTGGTGCAGGCCTCGCCCTCGGCGTCGATCAGCGCGCGCAGAACCTTGCGCTTTTCGCTGCCTTCGCGGTCCTTGCGGCTGGGTTTGAAGACAACCGCGGCCTGTTCGATGGTCTCGGACGCCGTAGCCTGCCGGGCAACCTCGATCCGCTGGGGCGCGGAGAGGAAGGTGTTGGTGATGCGCTCGATCTCGGGCGCCATGGTGGCGGAGAAGAACAGCGTCTGGCGGGTGAAGGGCGTGAGGCTGAAAATCCGCTCGATATCGGGGATGAAGCCCATGTCGAGCATCCGGTCGGCCTCGTCCACCACCATGATCTCGATGCCGGTGAGCAGCAGCTTGCCGCGTTCGAAATGGTCCAGCAGGCGGCCCGGTGTGGCGATCAGCACGTCGACACCCTTGTCGATCAGCTGGTCCTGTTCCTTGAAGGAAACGCCACCGATCAGCAGCGCCTTGGTCAGCTTGACGTATTTCGAATAGGTGTCGAAGTTTTCCGCCACCTGCGCGGCCAGTTCCCGCGTGGGGCACAACACCAGGCTGCGCGGCATCCGCGCGCGGGCGCGGCCACGGGCCAGCTTGCAGATCATCGGCAGGGTGAAACTTGCGGTCTTGCCGGTGCCGGTCTGGGCGATGCCGAGGACATCCTTGCCGTCGAGCGCGTGTGGGATGGCGCCTTCCTGGATCGGCGTGGGTGTCGTGTAGCCGGCCTCTTCGACGGCTTTCAGGACTTTCGGGCTGAGGTTCAGATCAGAGAATTTGGTCATTTATGTCCGATTGGTTTGCGGACACTTTGCCTGGCCCGCGCATCTGATGGGGAGCGGACCCGTATGGCCCGGTGGCAATGCGTTCATCCCCGTACTGTGGCCTGCCATAGTCAAAACTCTTTGAAACGTCAATCAAAGCTTGCACCGACGTGGCAGGAGGTGGTGCATCCGGTTTCCTGAATGGCGACAATGCCCAGGTGTCAGCCCGGATTGACCCCCGGAAAATGCTGTGTGCGCAGCCTGTCCAGATCCATGACATGCCGACGCAACAGGTCGTGCGCCTCCAGCCGGTCGCAAAGAGCGCGGTCGGCCACGCAGACTTCGTCGAAAAAGGCGCGCAGCGCGGGTTCGCCGCCCGCCCCCTCGATGCCCCGGAACAGGTCATGAAGATTGACCGCATCCGCCTGACGCACCTGCGGTTTCAGCTCGGCACGGTAGGAGCCGCGGGACAGGCGGAACCGGTAAGAGGCCAGGAAATGATCCCAGCTGTCGGCATGGAAATGGCCCAGTTCGATCCCGGGCAGGGGGACCTGTCCGGGATTGTGATTCCCGTTCAGGATCACGTTGTGAATCCTGACCTGCAGTCCCTTGGTGCCGGGGCGAAAGAACAGCTTGCCCGCGACATGGCTGAGGAAGCCGCCCGAAAGCTGCTGTCCCCAGGTGGGAAAACAGGCGCGCGCCGCCCGCTGGCGGGCGGCCTGGTCGAGGTGGAAGGCCTTGAAGGCCGTTTCGCCCGGCCCGGTGCCGGTGCCCGGCGCCAGCGCCTCGACGGGGCGGATTCGGGCACATAGCGCGCTGTCGGGCAGGGCGGCCAGTTGCTCACCCACCGGGGAGGCGGGCAACAGGAACTCGTCCACGTCGATATGCGCCAGCCAGTCGATTTCTGGCTTGCGGTTGTTGGCGTGCCGCGCATTGGCGGCCTGTCGCCCCTGGTGTTTCTCGGGCCGCCCGTTGCGCTTGGCCCACCAGGCGTCATCGGTGGTGACCACGCGGATTTTCGGATGCGCTTTGAGCGTGGCGAAAGTCTCGGGCGCCGGCTCATCAAGGTAGACATACAGACGGTGCGCCCCCAGTTCGAGGTGCCAGGCGGCGAAGTTCAGGATCGCCCTCAGCGGCGCCTTGACTGTCGTGACCGTGCCCCAGCGGATCACGGCAGGGTCCCGAAAACGCGTCTGACGCTGGCGTCGAAATCGAATTCATGCGCCAGCAACATGCCATGCCGGGACAACCGTTCGCGCAATGCGGGCGTATCCGCGCAGATCTCGTCGAAGAAGGCGCGCAGGCCTGCTTCGCCTTCCTCGGCCTGGAGGTAGGACAGCAATTCGCCCTGTCCCATCTCTGGCCGTGCGTCGCTGGCCCGGTAAGACCCTTTCTCGCGGCGAAAATCGAGGTGGCCGCGGAAATGCGCCCAGTCGGGGGCGTGGAAATGGGCCAGGTAGATGCCGTCAGGCTTGATCCGGTTGGTCGCGTCCTCGCCCTTGTATTTCAACGTGTGGATGCCCAGCCGCGTGTCGGGGATGCCCGGACGGGCAAAGATCTTGCCGCCGGTATGGCTGAGAAAGCCGCCGAAAAGATGCAGGCCGAAGGTGGGATAGATTTCCTGCAGCTGGGATTTCTTGATGCCCGCCTGCTTGTGCGTCAGCTTGAAATGCCGGGGCGGCCCGTCCTCGCGCGCCAGCGCCTCTGCCGGGGGGATTCGGGCGATGGCCTTGTCCTGGGCGACCCCGGACAGGATCTCGGCCACGGGGCGGTTGGTGAGCAGGAACTCGTCGTGGTCGATATGCCCCAGCCAGTCCAGCGCCTCGGCGCTGGCGCGCAGGGCGCGGGTGGCGTTGAAGGCCTGTCGCAATTGGTGCTGGGCCATGCGGTTCCGGCCCGAGGCCTGCCAGTAGGCGGTGTCGCATTGCGTGACATGGATGCGCGGATGGCGCCCCAGAAAGGCTGCTGCATCGGCATCGGGCGCATCCAGGTAGAGGTGCAGCTCATGGGCGCCCATGTCGATGTGATGGGCGGCAAAACGCGCGATCTGCGGCAAGGGCGCCTTGACCGTGCTGACAAGGCCCCAGCGCAGCGTTTCGGGCGTCTTGCGGGGGCGCGCCGGCACCGGCGCGTCGTTGGTTTGTGGTGAGGCCTGCCGGGTGCGCCGTTCCTTGCGGGCGGCCATGATGGCGAGGCGGCGAAAGACGCCCGCCGGATCGTGGATCAGCAGGTCCAGCAGGTGATGGGCGAGGGGGCGGATGACCGCGTCGCCCTCGGCCTCTTGCCAGAGGCGGGCGATCAGGTTCACGTCCAGCCCACCACCCACCAGCGCATAGCTGTCCATCTGCAAAGGCAGCTTGGCCTTGATGCGATCGGTGACCGGAAAGGGTTTTTCCGGCGATTTGCCGCTATAGAGCCGCTCGCTCTCGTAGAGTTTCATCATCCCGAAAAGCGCGGTCAGCGCCAGCCCGGTGCTGCGCTGGATCGGGGTTGCCCCGTGATCGCCGAAGGTGGTCACGGCAGAGACCAGCCAGCGCGCGTCGAGCTGCCCCAGCAGGTGATCCGCCTGTTCCGCCCACATGCGCTGAAAGAGCAGCGGCGCCTGATCCGGAAAGGCCCGCTTGCGCAGGTGCGAGATGGTCAGGCCGTGCAGGACCGTGAGTTCCGAAGACCCCTGAAGTTCCTCGCGCAACTGGTAGGTCTTTCGCTGGAGATTGTCGGCGAAGGGCGGTGCAAATGGCCCCTGTGCCGGGTCGGTCACGGGGGATGCGGCCAGCGCGGCCAGGTCAACGTCTGCGGGTGGCAAGCCGCCGTCGCCGGGCAGCGGGGCGCGGCGGGCTTCGTATTGGTCCAGAACGGCCTTGATGCCGCCCTTGTAGGTGGGTGTCCTGCTCATGGCGCTACAGTGGCTTTGGGCGCGTGCCTCGGCAAGTGGCGGACCTGCGAAAACTGCGCACGGGCGGCGGCGATTGCATCTTTGTTCCGCTCCGGGATGGGTGTAGAGGGGCGCGCATGGCACAGACTTCTTTCGAGTTGATCGCCCGGGACGGGCGCGCGCGACGCGGCGTGATCCGCACCCCGAGGGGCGAGATCCGCACCCCTGCCTTCATGCCCGTGGGCACGGCGGCCACCGTCAAGGGCATGATGCCCGAAAGCGTGGCGGCGACCGGCGCGGACATCCTTTTGGGCAATACCTATCACCTGATGCTGCGCCCCGGGGCCGAGCGGGTGGCGCGCCTTGGCGGGCTGCACAAATTCATGAACTGGGACAAGCCGATCCTGACGGATTCGGGCGGTTTCCAGGTCATGAGCCTGTCGGATCTGCGCAAGCTGACCGAGGAGGGCGTGAGTTTCCGCAGCCATATCGACGGCTCGAAACACATGCTGACGCCGGAACGCTCGATGGAGATCCAGAAGCTGCTGGGCTCGGACATCGTCATGGCCTTTGACGAATGCCCCGCCTTGCCCGCGGATCGTGACCGGATCACCCGGTCGATGCGCCTGTCGATGCGATGGGCGGCGCGGTCGCGCGAGGCCTTTGGCGATCGGCCCGGGCATATGCTGTTTGGCATCCAGCAGGGCGGGCTGGAAGAGGATCTGCGGGCCGAAAGCGCCGAGGCTTTGAAGGCCATCGGCTTTGACGGCTACGCCGTGGGCGGCCTCGCCGTGGGCGAGGGGCAGGAGGCGATGTTTGGCTGTCTCGATTTTGCGCCCGGCATGCTGCCCGAGGACAAGCCGCGCTACCTGATGGGCGTGGGCAAACCCGACGACATCCTGGGCGCGGTCAAGCGCGGCATCGACATGATGGACTGCGTGCTGCCGTCGCGCTCTGGGCGGACCGGGCAGGCCTGGACACGGCGCGGGCAGGTCAACATCAAGAACGCGCGGCACGCGGACGATCCGCGCCCCTTGGATGAACACTGCTCTTGCCCGGCCTGCCGGGGTTATTCCCGCGCCTACCTGCATCATGTCTTTCGCGCCGGAGAGATGATCTCGGGGATGCTGCTGACCTGGCACAACCTGCATTATTATCAGGAGTTGATGCAGGGCATGCGCGACGCCATCGAAGCGGGCGATTTTGCGGGGTTCGAGGCGGATTTCCATGCAGGGCGCGCCGAAGGCGACATCGAACCGCTGTGATCCGCTGCCCATGACTTGAAGCGTGCGGCCCGCGTGCCATCCTTTTCCGGGTGGCCGAGAGAGGGAACGATGCGTGCTTGGGGTCTGGTCCTGACGATGGTCGTGGCGGGAAGCGCCGCGGCGGAATTGCGCCACCTGGAAACCTTTCCCGGCGTTCGGGCGGTGAGCCTTGCCTATGATGCGCAGGTCTGTGGCGTCTGGGTCGCGAGCGAAAACTCGGACCTGGTACTGCTGTCGCCCGGCGGGCGCGAGATCCTGCGGTTCGAAACCGACATGGGCTATGTGCGCTCGGTCACCGTGGCCGAGGACGGCGTGCTGATCGCCAACGGATGGGGCGACTTCCAGTGGCTCGACCGGACGGGCCGCGCGCTGGAGGCGGTGTTTTCGCTCAGCGCGACGATCCGCGATACCGAAGGGATGCACCGGGATGTGGACGGGACTTTCCTGGTGGTGGAGGACGACCCGTCGCGGCTGATGAGGGTAGCGCCGGACGGGACAGTCCTGATGGAGCTTTGGGGCGACCGGTTCGATCCGCCGATGGTCGAGCCGCAGGGCGTCGCGCGCGATCCTTACTCGGGTAATATCCTGGTGGTGGATGACAACGAGGGGCTGAACGCGCTGTTCGAACTGGCGCCGGACGGGCGGGTGATTTCGGTCACGCCGCTGTCGGCCTGGGGCTATGACGCCGAAGGGGTGGCCTTGCAGCCAGAGACGGGGACCTTGTTCATCGGGTTCGATGGCGGGCAGGCACTGGCGATCTTCGACTGGCGCCCGACGGAAGTGACCATCGAGGAGCCGCTGGATCGCGGTCCGCCCTGTTCCTTCATGTGAAGGCGGGCATTTGGTGGGCCGTCGGAGCGGGACTGTTTGCGGCTGCGCCGCAAAGGCGCCCGCCCGCCGACCCTGCCCTCACGCTGCGCGTGTTGGAAAGCTTCCGGACTCACCAGAAAACAGGGCCGTGCCTGTCCCCCGGAACCGCCCAACGCTGAAAGATGCCTGAGGCAAACGGCGGCGCGGTGCAAGGGCAAGCCGCCTGACGGCGGGGCTGCGCCCCCTTGCGCCGCGCCGCCGTTTACCTCTGATCGGCATCAGCGATGGACGGCTCCGGGAAACAGGCTCTTCGGGCCGGGCGTCTGGAGCATCGCGGGCAGGTCGGCGCGCAGGCGGGTCATGCCGCCGGGGCGCCAGCCCAAGGCGGGCAGGCGGGCGCAGATGAGCGGGTTGACCGGGCCTGTGCTGGGGTCGGGCGGCGGGTGCGGGCAGGTCGTGAGGCGTTGGACCTCGGTCAGCAGGTCGTGGCGGTCGAGCAGCAGGTCGGAGAGGTGGAAGGCTCCGGTCTCGCGGCTTTCCAGCAGGAGGAGGGCAGCGTCGGCGAGGTCGGCGCCGTGAACCTCGGTGCCGCGGCGGGGCGTGATGGCGCGGCCTGCGAGGTAGTCGGCGAAGAGGTCCTGCCACTTGTGGTCCGGGCCTGGGCCGTAGACGCCGGTGGCGCGCAGGCTCTGCCCGATCAGCGGCAGGGCCGAGAGATGCGCCTCTGCCGCCGCTTTGACCTGACCATAGAGCGAGGCGGGGTCAGGGGGGCTGTTCTCGGTGAGGGGGGTGCCCTCGGGCGCGCCGTCGAAGACCGCCCGGGACGACAGGAACTGGATGCGCGTGACGCCCGCCTCGGCGGCGGCATCGAAGAGATGCCTCGTGCCGTCGAGATTGGCCTGCAGGAAGCCGCGCGGATCGTCGCCTTCGCCACCGCGGTAGCGCCCCGGGACATGGGAAAACGCGGCGTGGATCAGCGTGTCGACCCCTGCCAGGTCCGGCGCCGGGCCGCACAGGTCCCAGGGGCGGAAATCATGGCCGGGCAGGGCACGGCGGCCCAACACGGTGACTGGGCCGGGCAGGCCCGCCAGCAGAAAGCGGCCCACGAGGCCGGAGGCGCCGGTCAGCGCGATCATGAGGGGTTTGGCAGGCTGGACAGGTCGGGTGTCCGGCCTGCCGCATAGGCATGCCAGAGGTCGATCAGCGGGCGCAGCCGGTCGGCCTTGGCGTGGTCCTGCCAGGGTTTTTCATACTGGAAATGCAGGACCTTGATCGAGTCCCAGTTCCAGAGCGTGGGCATGTTGAACCAGACGTATTGCAGCGTGTTGAACGTGACGGGCAACCCGTGCCAATCGGGAAAGTAGTCCTGCAGGAAGGTCTGATCCGTGCGCCGCCAGAAGGCGCCGGGGGTGTCGAGACGGGCCATCATGGCGTCGAAGGTGGCCTCGGACGGGCGCGCGGTGAAGACACCGGAGTTCATCCGGTGAAAATCACCGAGGCTTTCGTAGACGTTCGGCGCCGCGCAGAACTCGGGGAAGTCAAAGAGCCTGTCGATATTGCGCAGGACCAGCGTATCGGCATCCAGAAAGACGACACGGTCATAGTCCAGCTGCCAGAGACGCAGCTTGCAGAAATTGTCGAGCGGCGTGTGGAAAGCCGGCTTTTCGCCCTTGGTGAAGGGCGCGGCCCCATGCAGGGCCTCCCGCGCGTGGGCGGCGTTGAAACCCTCCGAGGTGGGCAGGAGGTCGGTTTCCACCAGTCGCGCGCCAAGGGCGGCGAGCGGCGCCAAAGCCTCGGCAGGGGCGCCGCCGGTGTGCAGGACGACGCGCTCCGCCGTTGTGCTCGTCGCATCAAGAGAGTGCAGCAAGGCCTTGGCGCCCAACGCAAAATCCGCGTTGGTCACCAATGTCACATAGGCCCGTTTCACGACACGGACCGCAGCGCCTTGCCCTCGGGGTCATGGTCGACCTTGGCCGCGATGTCCTTGGTCCAGGCCGAAACGGCGGCCACGCGCGACCGGTCGATCCGGTGGGCGTATTTCTTCGCCACGTCCACGACTTCGGACAGCAGGCCTTCGGCCAGTGTCGTCGGGTTCAGGCCCAGGGCCAGGAACTGGTCGTTCTTGACGATCAGGTCGTTCTCGGGCGCTTCCTTGCGCGGGTTGGGCAGGTATTTCACCTCCGCTCCGGTCAATTCCGCCACCTTTTGTGCCAGGTCGCGGACGCGGTGCGTCTCGGTCATCTGGTTGAAGATCTTGACGCGGTCGCCCCGCTCCGGCGCATCCGCCAGCGCCAGTTCGATGCAGCGCACCGAATCCTGGATGTGGATGAAGGCCCGTGTCTGCCCGCCGGTGCCGTGCACGGTCAGCGGATAACCGATGGCGGCCTGGATCAGGAAACGGTTCAGCACCGTGCCATAGTCGCCGTCATAGTCGAACCGGTTGATCAGCTGTTCGTGGCGGCGGGTCTGGTCGGTGTGCGTGCCCCAGACGATGCCCTGATGCAGGTCCGTGATTCGCAACCCGTCGTTCTGGGCGTAGAACTGGAACAGGATCTGATCGAGGCTCTTGGTCATGTGGTAGACAGAGCCGGGGCGCGTCGGGTAGAGGATTTCCTGCTCTTTCGGACCGTTGGGCGTGTCGATGGTCACGTCCAGGTAGCCTTCGGGGATCGGCGCGCCAACCGAGGAATAGCCGTAGACGCCCATCGTGCCGAGGTGCACCAGATGTGCGTCTATGCCCGATTCCACCATTGCGGCCAGCAGGTTATGCGTCGCATTGGTGTTGTTGTTGACGGTGTAGACCTTGTGGCGGTCGGTTTTCATCGAATAGGGCGCGGCGCGCTGTTCGGCGAAATGGATCACCGCCTCGGGGCGGTGTTCGCCCAGCCACTGTTTCAGGCGTTCATATTCCTTGGCGAGGTCGAGCAGGTGGAAATGGATGGTCTCACCGGTGACGTCCCTCCAGATGCGGCAGCGCTCCTGGATCGAATCCATCGGGGTCAGGGACTGCACGCCAAGCTCGGTGTCGATCCAGCGCCGGGACAGGTTGTCGAGGATATGCACCTCGTGCCCCTGGGCCGAAAGATGCAGACAGGTGGGCCAGCCGACGAATCCGTCGCCGCCAAGGATCGCGATACGCATCGGGGTCTCCTCATGGATGTTTTCGCGCGCTCAAAGCCGCATTAACGGTTGCCCGTAGGGTGCACAACCGGGGAAGTAAAATGAAGCTTTCTTGACAATTGCTGCCGTGGGAATGCCTCTTTCCCCTTGAAAAGGATTTGTTTTCAAGGGCGGGAAACGGAATTGATACAGGGGTGATATCGGCGGATCGCCGCCGCCCGGTATATCGGGCGGCGGCGTGGAGCTATTGCCGGAACCGGATCGTGATCTGTTCGGGATAGTGGCGGGACGCGGTGTCTGCCGGGTCCGCGATGGCCGTTTCGGGCAGGTGGCGCAGGGTCGCGCGGGCCAGCCGGGGGCCAATCTGTGCGTTACAGTCGATGTCCAGCGGTGCCTGCGCTCCGGCATGGACCGGGATCGAGAGCATCATCGGGGTCGTGACGGTGACCGTCTGCCCTCTGCGCGCGATCACGCACCGCGCGGTGTTCAGTTCCGCCAAAGAGGACGAGGCGCCGGCCAGAAAGGCGCTGACCGTCACCGTTTCGCGTTGAAGGACAGGTTTGCCGGGCTCGGGCGGCAGCGCCACCGGCGTTGCCGGCGGATCGTAGTCCGCGGCGCAGGCCGAAAGGGCAAGCACGGCGGCCACAAGCGGCAGGCGCAGGGACATCAATCCTCGACCCCCAGCACCAGGTGGATATTTGCCGGGTAGTTGAACTCATCCTTGAGCGGATCGCGCGCGGCCTTGGCGATCCCCTTGGCGGCGGCGGTCAGGGCAATGCCCAGAATCCCGCCCGAGGTCGTCGAGGACTGGTTCATCCGCAACAGCGTCATGTTGATTGGCTTGACGGTCTTGTCCGTCCGCTCCTTGTCGGTGCGGCAGGTGACGGTGATCGGGTCCGCCGCACCCTTATAGGCGGGCATCTTGACGATTGCGGGGGTGACGAAGGCGGCTTTGAAGCCGGTCCCGGCCAGGGTGCAGCGTACACCGACCAGTTCCTGGTTGTCCTTGCGGCCTTTGGCGGTGCTGCGGAAGCTGCGGAAGGTGGTTTCGGAATAGCCCTGAACCGCCGCCTGGGCGCGTTTCTGGGTAAAGCTGACGGATTGCGGCGGGGTCTTCACCTCGGCGTAGTCGACACAGGCGGCCAGCAACAGCGGCAGGGCCAGGGGCAGGTAACGGATCTTCATCGTCATTCGGCTCTTTGAAATTGCAATGGCGCGCTCTTAGGGGTGACGCCAAATGGCGTCGAGCCTGCGCAGCGTGTTTTTTTATATGTGATACGGTCTGTGTGATCTTCCGGGCACGGGCATAATTTCCTGAATTGGGAATGACCCGTGTTTCCCGCGGGTTTCTCCGCAGATGGCGTGCGTGGCGCGCGTCCGGGACGCAATGGGCGGTTGCACACCGGGGGGCGTAAGGTCATGCTGCCCATCCAGGGCGAAGAGGTGCGTGCTTGAATTCCGGCGCAGTAACCCCATCTTTGACCCTCATGACCGGAGGCGACCTCAAGCTGCCGCGAAGCGGGGCAGGGACGTCTTGCCAAGAACAGGACACGAGCATGAAACAACCCCTCAATCCTTCCTACCCGGTGCTGCCGCTGCGCGACATCGTCGTGTTCCCGCACATGATTGTGCCGCTCTTCGTTGGGCGCGAAAAATCCGTGCGTGCGCTGGAAGAGGTGATGAACGATGACAAGCAGATCCTGCTTGCCAGCCAGATCGACCCTTCCGACGACGATCCGGACACCAGCGGTATCTACAAGGCTGGCGTGCTGGCCAATGTGCTGCAGCTGCTGAAACTGCCCGATGGCACCGTCAAGGTGCTGGTCGAGGGCCAGAGCCGCGTGCGCATCGACGAATACCTTGAAAACGTGAACTTTTTCGAAGCCAAGGCCGAGCATCTGACCGAGATGCCGGGCGATACCGCCTCGATCGAGGCGCTGGTGCACACGGTCGGCGAAGAGTTCGAGCGTTACTCCAAGATCAAGAAGAACATCCCCGAGGAAGCCCTGTCCGCCGTGGGCGAGGCCAACGACCCCGCGCAGCTGGCCGACCTTGTCGCCGGGCATCTGGGTGTCGAGGTGGAGCAAAAGCAGGAACTGCTTGAAACGCTTTCGATCAGCGAGCGGCTGGAGAAGGTCTATGGCCTGATGCAGGGCGAACTGTCTGTCCTGCAGGTCGAGAAAAAGATTAAGACCCGCGTCAAGACCCAGATGGAGAAGACCCAGCGCGAGTATTACCTGAATGAGCAGATGAAGGCCATTCAGAAGGAGCTGGGCGATGGCGAGGAAGGCGAAGGCGAAATCGCCGAGCTGGAAGAAAAGATCTCTGGCACCAAGCTGTCCAAGGAAGCCCGGGAAAAGGCCGATGCCGAGCTGAAGAAGCTCAAGAACATGTCGCCCATGTCCGCCGAGGCGACCGTCGTGCGCAACTACCTCGACTGGATGCTCAACATTCCGTGGGGTGTGAAAAGCCGCGTGAAAAAGGACCTGAACAAGGCGCAGGAAATCCTTGATCACGACCACTACAGCCTGGAAAAGGTCAAGGAGCGGATCGTCGAGTATCTCGCCGTGCAGGCGCGCTCGAAAAAGCTCAAGGGCCCGATCCTTTGCCTCGTCGGCCCTCCGGGGGTCGGTAAAACGTCGCTTGGCAAATCGGTGGCCAAGGCCACGGGACGTGAGTTCATCCGCATTTCGCTGGGCGGCGTGCGGGACGAATCCGAGATCCGCGGCCACCGCCGGACCTACATCGGCTCGATGCCCGGCAAGATCATCCAGGCGCTGAAAAAGGCCAAGACCACGAACCCGCTCATCCTGCTCGACGAGATCGACAAGATGGGGCAGGACTTCCGTGGCGACCCGGCCAGCGCGATGCTGGAGGTGTTGGACCCCGAACAGAACGGGACATTCGTGGACCACTACCTTGAGGTGGAATACGATCTGTCGAACGTGATGTTCGTGACCACGGCCAACAGCTATAACATGCCTGGGCCGCTTCTGGACCGGATGGAGATCATTCCGCTTTCGGGCTACACCGAAGACGAGAAGATCGAGATCGCCAAGCGGCACTTGCTGGACAAGCAGGTCAAGAACCACGGGCTGAAAGCCAAGGAGTTCTCGATCACCGATGGCGCGCTGACCGATATGGTGCGGTACTACACCCGTGAGGCTGGCGTGCGGAACCTTGAACGCGAGATTGCCAAATGCGCGCGCAAGGCCGTGACCAAGATCGTCAAGAAAGAGACGGATGTGGTCGCGGTGACCTCGGACAATCTCGATGATTTCCTGGGCGTGCGGAAGTTCCGCTATGGACTGGCCGAAGACGAAAACCAGGTCGGTGTCGTCACTGGACTGGCCTATACATCGGTTGGTGGCGATCTCTTGCAGATCGAAGCGCTGAAACTGCCGGGCAAGGGCCGGATGAAGACCACTGGCAAGCTGGGCGACGTGATGAAGGAGTCGATCGACGCCGCCTCGTCCTACGTTCGGTCCATCGCGCCGGAAATCGGGGTGAAGCCGCCGAAATTCGACAAGCTGGACATCCACGTCCACGTGCCCGATGGCGCGACGCCCAAGGACGGCCCCTCGGCGGGTCTGGCGATGGTGACCTCCATTGTCTCGGTCCTGACCGGCATCCCCATCCGCAAGGACATCGCCATGACCGGCGAGGTCTCTCTGCGCGGCAACGCCATGCCCATCGGCGGGTTGAAGGAAAAACTGCTGGCGGCCCTGCGTGGCGGGATCAAGACCGTTCTCATCCCCGAAGAGAACGAAAAGGATCTGGCCGAACTGCCGGACAACGTGAAGAACGGGTTGGAGATCATCCCGGTCAAGCACGTCTCCGAGGTGCTGGACATTGCCCTGGTCGGCAAGCCCGAGCCGGTGGAATGGGACGAGGCGGCGGAAGAAGCGGCCGCCGCGGCATCGGCCAAGAAGGCCGAGGATTCGGTGGCAGGCGCAACCGCGCACTGATCACTGGCCCGAAGGGTCTGAAAACAGGAACGCGCGGTGGGCAACCACCGCGCGTTTTCTTTTGTTCGAATAGGGGCCGAACGGCCTGTTAGTAAACAGGGTAGAAATAATGGTGCCCGCCGTTGCCGGAACTGGCCGCCGTCGCAACGATAACCAACAGTAACAGCGGAATCAGCAGCGCCGCGCCTGACGATGTGGTGCCTAGTTCGGCGCTTTGCGACGAGACGATCATGTCGTTGCGCAGTTGCTCCGGGCTCATCTTGGGCGCGGGCTTGCCGTCTGCAAATGCGGCATTGGCCACCGACAGGCACAGCGCGGTGGTGAGTACGAGTTTCTTCATCTTATCCCCCGTGATTAATGCAGTAGACAGTCAACTGGATATGGAACCAATGCGCCCGAAGGCGCTGTTGATATCTTGAACCTAATTGACGTTGGGGCAAGGTGGCAACGCGTGCCAGCTATCTTGTCGCGACCAAGATGCAACAGGCTCTCTTGCCCGTGTCGAAACGGACCATACAGAAAAGGGCCCCGCAGCCATGCTGCGAGGCCCTTGTCCCCGGTTGGTCCCGTGCTGGGGTCGGTTTCGTCCCCGCGTCCCCGGGCCAAGACCCCACGGTATCGCCGTGAGGCCGGAACGGCCGGGCGTGGCGCCCGGGCCGAACGTGCCTTACTGGCTGGCGGCCACGCCGAAGACCACGATGGTCATCAGCGCAAGCAGCATGCCGGCGCTGCTGCTGGTCTGTTGCGTCTCTTCGACGACGACCGGCGGCGCGACATAGGGGGTTTCATAGCTTCCGGCGATCGATGTGGTGGTCGTTGCAGCGATCAGAAGACTTGCGGCAGCAATTGTCTTTTTCATGTGAGTCTCCAAACCCAAGTGGCAGATAGGAAAACCCTGCATTGGAGATTCGCTGCAAGTCAAGCGACCCACAGCCGCGCTGTTGTTTTCGCGCATCGACTGTGCTGATGCTGCCTCTCTGGGCGCGCGATCCAGGGAGGCTGCAAGAGGGTCATTTTTTGGGCGCCAAGCCTCTTGCGCAGGGCTGCGCTTGCCGGTAATAGGACCGCCACCGGGTGATTAGCTCAGTGGTAGAGCGCTTCGTTCACATCGAAGATGTCGGGAGTTCAAATCTCTCATCACCCACCAGGTTTCCCGGAAAGCGCGCCCCGAACGGCGCGCTTTCCTGCTTTCTGGGCCCTTCCTTCAGGGCTGTTGCGGGTCACGGGGCAGACTGCCGGCGGGCCACCTCCCGCAGGGCGTCGGAGAGGCGCATCGTGGCCAGTTCTTCCTGCACCTCCCGGCATAGCTGGCCACAGCGCGGGGCTGGGGCGATGAGGCGGGCAAGGAAGCCGCTCATGACCGGCCTCCCTGATCCAGGTCCTCGGGCTGCAATCCGACATCCCGCAAGAGGCGGGGATCGGCGCGCAGTTGCGCCTGTCTGCGGCGGTCGGTGCCCCGGCGGAACAGGCGGGCCATGCGGTCGCGCCACCGTGCCGGACGCCTGCGCGACCGGTGTCTTTCGTCGAGTTGTTTGAGCGCTTGGGCGGACATTGCGGTTCTCCTTGCAGATTCGGTTTGTTTCCCTAGGCTGCTTCCTCAAGTGAACTTGAGGTCAAGAAGAATGTCCGGAAAGACTGGCCCGCGCCGCGTGCGCAGCAATGATCTGACTGTCGGGGAAATGGCGCGCCGTGCGGGCGTTGCGGTGTCGACCCTGCATTATTACGAGGCCGAGGGGCTGATCCAAAGCTGGCGGACAGAGGCCAACCATCGCCGCTATGACCGGCGAGAGCTGCGCCGCGTGGCGGTGATCCGGATCGCCCAGACGCTTGGCATTCCGCTCGCCCAGGTGCGCGAGGTGCTGGCGCAGGTGCCAACGGGGGGCGCCGTGCGCAAGGCTGACTGGCAAGGGGTGTCCGAGATCTGGCGCGAAGAAATCGACCGTCGGATGGAGCTTCTGGCACGGTTGCGGGGGCAACTCGATCACTGCATGGGGTGTGGCTGTCTTTCGTTGGAAAACTGCCCGCTCTACAATGCGCAGGATCGTCTGGGCGAAAACGGCGCGGGCCCGCGTCGCTGGCTGGGAGAACAGGAAGAACGCGAAGCACCACCAGACCCACTTGCGCGCTGAGCCGTCCTTCGCTACATCGCCTCCTGCCGGGTGATTAGCTCAGTTGGTAGAGCGCTTCGTTTACACCGAAGATGTCGGGAGTTCGAGTCTCTCATCACCCACCATTCCGAGGTGGTGCGGCGCAAAAGTCCCGAACCGGGTCGAGTGTCTTTGTGCCGCTTACAATGCCCTCATCCCGGTGGGATTGGCCGCAGTCCGGGTGCCCCCTGTGGCGGCTGTGCATAACATCCTCGCGAGCTGTGCCGCGAGGGTTGCTTTCACACCCTCAAACTTGTCATTTGTAACTTTGACTGTCCGTGCCCGCCCGGCGCTGCCGGGTGTTTGTCCAGCCAGGCGGGATGCGGAGAAAATCGTTCATTTCCTTTGAAGGCGGCAGGCCGCTTTCCCGGGACAACGCGAGAGGAAAATCGTGCGACCCAATAGCTTTTTTTGCGCCACAGCGGTGGCGGGTATTTCCGCCGCATTCCTGCAGACCGCGCCCGCATTGGCAGAGGCTGGCGGTGTGTTGGACCCGCAGACGCGCGCGCTTCAGATGCAGCAATACAACGAGGACCGCACAAAAAGCATTCTCGAACTGCAACCCTTCCGCACCACCCAGACGGCCCAGGGCGCCGACGGCACCAATTATGAGCTGGTCTCGCTGAACCCAGGCATCAATTCCTGGTACCTGCTGACCGTCAGCTCTGAGGGGTTCTGGTCCAGCACACGCCAGTTCCACCTGGAACTGGCCGATCCGGAACATTCGGTCATGGCTCTGGCCGGTGGCGCCGACCCCGAACTGGTCATCACCGGAGAAGCCACCGAATACCGCTGCGCCCCCTGGTCGGGCCGCAGCCCCGAGCTGGACGAGGCCCAGTACCGCGGGCTGCCTTTCGCGCCGATCTGCGAGGAACGTGTGTTCCTGCGCAACCAGGTGCGCGGCAACTCCACCAACCGCGAGGCGGTGGCGGAATTCCTGCGGGACAACGTCGTCTTTGGCGAAAGCATCGTGAACATGATCAAGGGCTCCTTCTACGAGGACGCCTTCATGAACTCCGGCCCCGTGGTCGAGGGCGCCGATGCGGGCGAGACGGTCAAGGCGCTTGGCAAGGCCAAGCTGGACAATGCGCCGGTTTTCCGCGCCAGCTTCAACTTCGATCTCGAAGGCGCCGAGGGAGGCCGCGTCGAGGCGGGCAGCTGGTACGCCATCAAGGACGTGCCCGGCGTCTATGCCAGCGCGATGAAGCCCGGCATGATCTCGCGCGACGTTCTCAGCCGCCCGGGCGAGACCCACGGGCTGGACGGGGTGGAACGCGGCGCCGACGTTTACATGCTGGCCTTTGACCTCGAACAGTTCGAGCTGGGCTATGAACTGGGCACCGAACACCCGCGTGTCGGCTGGTCGCCTCGGCCCTCGGGGGCAGGGCGCAACTACCGCATTCCCGGCCCCGACGGGATCGACGATGTCGCGCCGCTGGTGCGCTCTGGCATGCTCTCTCCGGCCAAGACCGACCGCGTGGTGGGCACCTTCGCCGCCGGGTTCAAGCGCAGCCACGGCGCCTGGCGCCTGACGGAGAAGGCCTATACCAACTACGGCCACCACTACGGGTTCATCAGCGAAGGCGTGGTCTTCTCCAAGCTGCAGCCCGACCTCGTCACCATCCTCGTCATGGATGACGGCACCATCGACATGCGCAAGTGGACAAAAGAGGATGAAAAGTTCTTGCCGCGCATCCGCTTTGCCCGTCAGAACGGCGTGCCCCTGGTCGAGCCCGATCCCGTCACCGGCGAGGGCGTGCCCGGGAGCGAGGTGCGCAGCTGGATGGGCGGCAACTGGTCCGGCGACGCGGACGCCAAGCTGCGCACCCTGCGCGGCGGCGCCTGCATGAAAACCGCCGCGGGGCGCAAGTTCCTGATCTACGCCTATTTCTCGACCGCGACGCCTTCGGCGATGGCGCGGACCTTCCAGGCCTATGGCTGTGACTACGCGATGCTTCTGGACATGAACTCGCAGGAACACACCTATGCCGCCGTCTACACCCAGGAAGACGGCACCGTGGTGCCGCATCACCTGGTCAGCGGCATGGCCTCGATCGACGACCGCCGCCGGGACGGAACGCCGATTCCGCGTTTCGTGGGCTTCGCGGACAACCGTGACTTCATCTACCTGTTGAGGAAGTGAGCGACATGACGACAAGGCGCAAGGTGATCGGAGCGGCCCTGGGGGTCGTGCTGGCGGGGCTGATGGGCGCATCCGAAGGCGCCGCCCAGACCCTGCAACAGAACAACGAGGCGATGTTTCGCCAGATGCAGGCGGCTCGGGGCGTGACCAATGCCGAGATCCAGCGCATCCGCCAGATCTTTGCGGGCTCTCGCTGGATCGGGCAGGGCAACCCTGCGGTGACGCGCCACCCGCTGACTCCGGAACAGGCGCAGGCGCGCTTGCCCGCACCGGCGCTGGAGTTCTATCGCAACAAGCGGTTCGAAAAGATCTGCGGCGAGAAGTACATGGCGCCGCTCTACGATCCGGCGACACAGCAGCCCGAGGATGCCAAGGTCTGTGCCGACATGTTCGAATGGCCGAACGTGCCGCTGGCCTATCCTGTGACCTGGGTACGCGCCCGCGAGGCGGCCGAGCTCTGCTGGGCAGAGGGCAAGCGGATCGGCGACGCGCATGAATGGGAGGGCGCCTCGCACGGGGCGCTGACCCCGCCGGACTATTTCTTTGGCATGAGCGTGCAGGCCGCCCGGGCGGCCCACAATCGCAAGTATCAATCCAGCGCCCGCTACAGTATCGGGCCAACCTGGAAGAGGGGCGTCTGCGCCACCGGCAGCTCCAAGAGCGGCGGTTGCAACGGCGGCAGCTTTACCGGTTGTGGTTCCAACACCTATCCGGCAGGCAGCTTCCCGAACTGCAAGAGCCCGCTGGGTGTCTACGACATCGACGGCAATGCCGCCGAGCACATGAACCTGCCGCTGGCGGCCGACCAGATGGCCAGCCGGGGAAGTCGCAAGCTGGGCGTGACCGAGATGAAGGGCAGCTGGTTCATCTGGGATACCGTGCGCGCCCATACCCACTGGAGCCGCTGGCGCGCGCCCTACTGGCACGGCTCGCGCGTGCTGGCGAAGGGCAGCCACCACAATTATCACCTCGGGTTCCGCTGCTTCAAGGACGTGAAGTAACGCACCGAGTTCCCCAAAAGGAAACGCCGCCCGGCCCCAGGCCCGGCGGCGTTTTTCATGTGGTCATGTCTGTCAGCTTCAAATGCTCTGAAACGCTGTCCCGATAGCGGGCGCGTCCGTGTTTCTTTGGGCCGAAAAATACCTCCGGGGGTGAATTGGCCATCAGGCCAAGAGGGGGCAGAGCCCCCTCTCTCCGGTCGACACTGACGGAGCGCTACGGAGCGGCGCGCCTTCAGTTGGCGCTTGCGACCCGCAGTTGCGCGGCGCGGATCGGACCCTCGTCGCTGATCACAGAGGCATAGTCCGGGTCGGCCATCAGGTCGGCCAGGCGCACCGGGCGACCGTTCAGATAGGCGGTCTGGCTGATCAGCCGGACACCGTGGCTGTAGTCGGCATAGGTGGCGCCGTGGACGGTGCTCAGTGGCTGGATCGCCCGGCCGTTGGTCCGATGCCAGCCATAGATCGCCACACGGCCGCGGTTGCTGCTGAGACGGTTGGTCAGCACCAGGTCCTTCTTGTGGCCCGAGGTCAGGTGCCCGGCGACGGAGGCGCCGCGCAGCTGGCCTTCGACGGTGCGATTGTGGCGCACAAGATAGTCGGTCGAGGACATCTGCGGACCCGGGGTCATCGGGCGCGGGGCCACGCGCTTGTCGGCGGCGCGATAGATCTGGTCGACCATGCGGCGGGTCGGCAGCATCATGTCGAAACGCCCTGCGATCTGCATCGCGGCGGGCAGGCCCATCGGGACGCGCACGAAATCGCGGTCGCTGCCGACGGCAAGGTAATCGGGCGTCGCGCAGAAGGTGATCCGGATCGGCGATCCGTCGCGGGCCCGGCCCGAAACCTCGACGGGGACCAGGTCCTGCAGGAACGACGGCATGTTGCCGGCCAGAATTTCGCGCGCAACGATGCGGTCACGCTCGGTGCCGCTGGTGCGCATCAGGCCGGCCATGACCGCGTCGCCACCCTTGGCGGACCCGCGGCGGTTCGGCATGGCGCGGGTCAGGCGGGTGTTGCAGGTCGCGCCGGACACGGGGCGCTCGATGGCGCGCGGCAGGGCGGCCAGCGTGGCGGTCGGTGCCTCTGCGTCGGGTGTGGGGGCGATGCTGGAGGCTGGAAATTTCAAACCGTCCGGACGCAGTTTCGGGCGCAGCGACACGGCAACCTGGATGGTTTCCGGCGTTTCGGGAATGTCCAGCTCGGGACGGGCGCGGGGGCGGATCGCCCCCAGCGTCGAGACCTGCGGTACCAGGGAGGATTTCTGCACTTCCTTGTCCGGCTCCGGAGAGGCGTCGCGGGCGAGGTTGCGGGGCAGGGAGGCCAGCGCCAGCGGCGAGCTGTCCATCTCCGGGGCAGGCAGGCCATCCGCGCGCGGGGCCGCAAGCGCGCCGGGTGCGTTGCGTGCGATCCCTGGTGCGGCGAAGCGGGCGCGTTCTTCAGGCAGCTGGTGCGGCGGGTGCCAGGTCTGCGCGCGCGGCAGACGGTGGACCACTTCGCTCAGGATCGCGCGCTTGGGTTCGGCGGCCGTGGGCAGCTTTGCCGTCGGGGCCAGCTTGCTGACCGTGACCGGCGTCGCGGGCGCGGCGGTCGGCCCCTGATCGTCGGGCAGCATGACCAGAACGGTCACGGCGGCGACCGCGTTGAGGGCCGCGAACCCCAGCGCGGCGGCAACGAAGCCGGGACGACGTGCGGCGGAATCAAGTCTGGATAACCAGCCCTTGCGATCCGCGGTGATTTCTAGTTCGGAGGAGTGTGCCTGCATCATGACGCTGCCTCCTAGTCGTGAAGCGTTAAGCGAACAATGACGATGCGCACAGCAGACCCCGACTTGGGCGGGAACTCGCCAACCCGGCCTGCAACCATCCTGTGGCTGCAAGGCCGCAAAGCGGATCATGCACCGATGTGTCCGTTGATAGGGTTTGATCTCATCCAATTGGAATGAAAGAGTAACTCTGGATTTAAGTCAAACTGCTTCGGCAACCGGTGGCGGATTTCCGCGAAGACTTGCATCTGGGCAACAACCCACATGTCATTTGCGAAAATTACGTCGAAAAGTTGAAAGGAACGCGCGGATGATCCGTTCGACACGAGATCTTGCAAAAGTGATTCTTGCTGCGGCGCTGATGCCGCTGGCGGCTCCGGCCCAGGCTGAAGGGGCCGAAGAGGCCGCCAGGCTTTGCCGCGAGTTGGCCGGCCCGGCCACGGCCGAGGCGCCGGTGAGCAAACAGGCGGTCAGTGACTACTTCCGCGCGTTGCGCTCGGCCCGGGCAGCCTGCGAACGGGCGGTCATCGGCGCAAACCCCGACCCGGATGCGCTGTTCCAGGTCGCGGTGTTGATGCAGGCCGATGGCGAACATGCCCTTGCCCTGGAAACCTTCGGACTGGCCGCAGAGGCGGGGGTGGCCGCAGCGCGCACCAAGCTGGGCGATTATTTCAACTTTGGTACCGGCGACGTGCCCGAGGATCTGGATCGGGCCATTGCCGAATATCGCGCGGCTGCGGATGCGGGCGATTTGCCCGCCAAGGCGACGCTGGCGATGATGAGCGGGCTGGGGCGCGGCACATCGCGTGACTTCCGCCAGATGGTCGACCTGCTGCAGGAGAGCGCGGATGCGGGGTATCATTTTGCCCAGCTGCGCCTGGCCTCGATCTATATGAATCCGCGCAGCCTGCCGCGGGCCCTGGCCGAGGAACTGGGCCTGCCGGACGTGGTCAAGGCGGCCGAAATGCTGGAGCTTGCCTCGAAGCAAGGCAACGAGGATGCGGCGCGCGCCCTGTCACAACTTTATTCCGAGGATGGTCCGGTCACCGACCCTGCGCAGCGCGCGGCGCTGATCCGGCGATCGGCGCAGGGCGGCGATCCGGCGGCGATCAACGCGCTTGGCTTCCTTCATGAGCGGGGCGAAGGGGTGGCGTACGACCCCGAGCAGGCGGCGTCGCTTTACGTCCAGGCGCTGGAATCGGGTCAGGTCTCGGTCAACGAGATCCGGGGCCGGGTGGATGGCCGTGCCGTCGCATGGGATCGCGATACGGCGCTGGCCTTCCAGCGCATCCTGCAGGAACGCGGGCTGTATGACGGCGCGCTGGATGCCAAGGTCGGCCCCGGCACGTTGCGCGCGGCACGGGGACTGGTGCAGCAGTGAGCCAGCTTCGACAGGTTGGACAGAAGAGGTCCCGGGGCAAGCCCGGGACTGCGTCTCTCGGGGCCTGAACGTCAGCCCAGCAGGCGGACCCCCCGGTCGATCCCTTCCAGCGTCATCGGCACCATGCGGTCCTCGAAGATCTCGCGGATCATGGTGATTGACTGGGTATACTGCCAGTGTTTCTCGGGCACCGGGTTGATCCAGAGGTGATCGTGCCACTGGTCGCGCGCCCGTTGCAGCCAGACTTGGCCCGCCTCGGCGTTCCAATGCTCATTGGCGCCGCCGGGATAGGCCACCTCGTAGGGTGACATCGACGCATCGCCGACAAAGATGCACTTGTAGTCCGGCCCGTAGGTGTTCAGCACCTCCCAGGTCGGCGTCTGCTGGTCATAGCGCCGGGCGTTGTCGCGCCAGACACCTTCATACAGGCAGTTGTGGAAATAGTAGTGTTCGAGGTGCTTGAACTCTGACCGCGCGGCCGAGAACAGCTCTTCGACCACTTTGATGAACGGGTCCATCGAGCCGCCAACGTCCAGAAACAGCAGCACCTTGACCGCATTGTGCCGTTCGGGACGGGTGACCACGTCAAGATAGCCATGTTCGGCGGTGGCGCGGATGGTGCCGTTCAGGTCCAGCTCTTCGTCAGCGCCCTGGCGCACCCAACGCCGCAGCCGTTTCAGCGCCACCTTGATGTTGCGCGTGCCAAGCTCGACGCTGTCATCCAGGTTGCGGAACTCGCGCTTGTCCCAGACCTTGACCGCCCGCTGGTGGCGGGATTCGTCCTGGCCGATGCGCACGCCCTCGGGGTTGTAGCCATAGGCGCCGAAGGGCGAGGTGCCGGCGGTGCCGATCCACTTGCTGCCGCCCTGGTGGCGCCCTTGCTGTTCCTTGAGCCGCTCTTTGAGCGTCTCCATCAGCTTGTCGAACCCGCCAAGCGCCTCGATCTGCGCGCGTTCTTCCTCGGTCAGGTGCTTTTCGGCCTGTTTCTTCAGCCAGTCGGCGGGCAGGTTGATCGCCTCGAAGACCTCTTCGGCGCTGATCTGCTCCAACCCCTTGAAGGCGGTTGCAAAGGCGCGGTCGAACCGGTCGAGATGGCGCTCGTCCTTGACCATCGCGCTGCGCGCCAGAAAGTAGAAGGACTCGACATCATAGGTCGCCAGCCCGGCGCGCAGACCTTCGAGAAAGGTCAGATACTCACGCAGCGTGACGGGCACGCCGGATTTCCGAAGGGTTTCGAAGAAGGGTACGAACATGGCGCGACGCTATCCCGATTTGCCGCGTATGAAAATGGGCGACATCACGGCAGGTCGATCGCCCGCAGGGCCCGTCATCTTGGCCATTGCCCGGACGCTTCCGCCGATGCCTCAGCCCAGCAGGGACTTTTCCAGTGCGATGGTCACAACCAGCCCCAGCAGGGCAAAGGCGATGGCATAGATCACCGCGTATTGCGCGATGTCGGCCCAGTTGCCCTTGCGCCGTTTGGCGGTTGTTCCGCCGATGATGGCGCCCAGAAGCGCCCCGAGGATCACGATCATAGCGTCCCTTGTCCCTGCCTCGCGGGATTGAGCGATCCGATCTCGCGCAGTTTCGCGCGCACCGCCCAATCAGAGCCGAACCCGTATCGCGCCCAGCCAAGCGAGTCCACCCGGACGCTGCGGCCCTCGGCGACTCGTCCCGACAGTTCCAGCGCCTCGGCCCGCAGCATCAGCAGGGTCGCCAGCAGGGCTGCGTTTTCATGCCGGGCGGCGGTGTCCAGATGCGGGCCGATCAGGGCCAGCGCCTGGTCGGGGTTGCCGGAGGCGATGGCATAGGCCCCCAGTTGAGAGGCGACATAGGCACGGTGCAGCGCGGTGTCCCGGCGGTGGCCAAAGTAGCGTTGTGCAAGAACGAATTGATCCTGCGCCGCCTGCGGGTCGGTGGCTTGCAACAGGCGCCCCATCGCATAGTGGGAAAAGGCGCGACGGTGATCCGTCCAGCCCATCGCCGAGGCAACCTGCAGCGCCTCGATGGCGGCGGCGCGGCGCTGTGCCGGGTTCGCTCCGGGACCCAGGGCGGTCTGCACCGAGTCGATCCAGACCCTTGGGGTTTTCGCCAGCCGCTGCGGGATGATCCCCTGACCGCGCGGGTTCACCCGCGCCAGGATGGCGGGCAGACGGTCGGCAACCTCGCGCCGCGTCATGCCGGTGCGCAGCGCCGGGTCGTAGTAGACGCGCAGGATCATCATGTCGTAGCCGGTCAGGACCGTGTGCACGTTGTCGTCGTTGAACACGCTGTCGGGCAGACGATAGAGATCGTTCAGAGGGCCGATGGCCTGGGCCAGTTCCTCGTGCAGGCAGTCGCGGACTTCCTGCGGCGAGGCGTCGTTGGGCAGGAAGATCGCCAGCCGTTCGCGCCGTTTCAGCGTCGTCCAGCTAACGGCGCGTGACCGGCGCTTGCTGCGATATTCCGCCAGCGATGAGACGTTGGGCACCACGAAACAGGCGGCCTGGGGCAGGGCGGCGCGGATCTCGGCCCGGCTTACGGCCTGCACGGTGATATTGGCCTGCGGGTTGCCGCTGAGCGCGATGTCGATGCCGGCCTCTGACCGTAGACGATGCAGCAGGCGGCGCAGGTCCGGGGCCAGCGAGGCCGGGGGCGCGCCGGTGACGCGGACGGTGATTGGCGTGTCGAACCGGGTCAGGCTTTGCAGCGGACGGCCCGATTCAAGCGTAAAGGCCAGGTCGAGGAAATCCCGTGCCACGTCCTGGTTGGAGGCCAGGGGCGCTTGCGGGCGCGGCGCGGCAAAGCTTTTCATCGGGGGCAGGCTGCTGGCCCCGTCGACCGCCGCGCGGGTGGCGGCGGTGTCGGTCGGCGTCGCCGGCATGCAGGCGCCCAACAGCAGGTAGAGCGGGAGCATGAGGCGTCGGGATCTGCGCATCACGTCCTCTGGTACTTGATGAAGGGCGTCAGCGTCCCGATCCGGTCGTAAAGCTGGCGGGCCGTGGTGTTGAACTCCTGCGTCAGCCAATAGACCGTTGCGGCGCCATAGGCGTCGGCCTCGTCGTAGACGCCCTGGATCAGCGCGCGACCGATGCCCTGACCGCGCACATCCGGGACCGCGTAAAGATCCTGCAGGTAGCAGACCTCTTCGATCTTCCAGGCGTGCCGGTGAAACAGGTAGTGCGTCAGGCCGACCAGCCTGCCGTCAAGCTCCGCGACCAGGGCGTTGTAGTCGCGCGGATCGTCGCCCAGAAGGCGTGCGAAGGTGGACGCATAGACCGGTTCGGGAACGGAGCTTTCGTAGAAGGCCAGATAGGCCGTCCAGAGCTCACGCCACGCCGGTTCGTCCGCGGCGGCCAGGGGGCGCACCGTGAGAGCCGTATTTGGGGACACTTTTGAAGCCTGCCTGCTTTGTGTTCCGTGCGGATGCTCTAAGACATCCTTGGATTTTTTGTCCTCTGTGGGATCACTATAGGGCAAAACCTTGGTTTCTGCCCAGTTCTATGCCGGCCTGTGGATAATTTTTTCCCGATTTCGGGAAGGTGATTGAGAAATCTTTAATTTAAAGGGGATTCATCCAATCGGGTGAGTCCGAATTGCCACTGTTTGCGCCTGTTGGTGCCTCTGCCGCCCGGTCAAGAATGGCGGTTTTGGGGCAATTCAGGCCAGCCAGGCCAGCGAAAACAGGGACAGGACGCTGGTCCAGATGATGACCGGCGCGATGGCATCCGTGCGCACGCCGTAAAGCAACGCCAGCGCAAAGGCCATTGCGCCGGACGGGCCGGCGGCGGTCAGGGTGAACAGGGTCTGCCAGGCCTCGGGTGGCGCTATGGCCCAGACGGCGCCTGCAACCAGCGCCGGGAAGGCCAGGAGTTTCAACGCCGAGACCGTGGCCACCAGCGGCGTCGGCCTCAGCGCGTGGCCAGACAGGATCACCCCCAGCGCAAAGAGGGTCAGCGGCGCGGCTCCGGCTCCGGCAAAGCCCATCGCGGTCAGGATCGGCTCTGCCACCGGCAAGCCGGTGACATTGACCACCATGCCAAGCGCGATGGCAATCAGCACCGGGTTGGCCGCGATGCGCCGCAGCGCCGGGCCGGGACCGGCGCCCCGGTTGGCCATGAGATCGGTCGTCACGATGAAGAAGGCAAAGCTGATCGCCGCGTCCCAGGCCACGATGGCGGTGACCGGCAGGGCGGCGGCCTCGCCATAGATCAGAAAGCTGATCGGCCAGATATAGAGCAGCGTGTTGACGAAGATCGTGGCCATCGCCAGCAACCAGGACTCCAGCAGCTCGCGCCGGAACAGCAGGCGGCAGATCGCAAAAGTCAGCAGGAACAGCGCCACCTGCGAGGCGGCATAACCCGCCAGCGCGCCCACCCGGAAGGACGACCAGTCCAGCGCCGAGATCAGCGGAAAGATCAGCGCCGGTTGCAGGATCAGAAAGGCGATCCGATTGATCGCGCCCGCCTCGGTCTTGCTGACCTTGTCGAGACGGCCCAGCACAAAACCCAGGGCCAGCATCGAGAAGACCGGCAGGATGTCATGGGTCAGGATCTGGAGCATGGGGCCGTCCGTCTTTGTCCCTCGGGACAGAGCATGCCGGGCCGCCGGGTGCAAGGCACCGCCGGGCCCGGCGCCGACGTCAGTCCGCTGTCAAAAGATGCTCGTACCGCGCGTCGGTCAGTGTTTTCAGGAAAGCCACCAGCGCATCGATGCGTTCATCGTCCAGCGCCGGGCCGTGGGTCAGCTCCTTTTGTGCCAGCGTTCCGGCGACCGGCGGCGGACCAAAGGGGGCGCCGGTTTCCGGATTGATCTGCCGTGCGGCGGACTTGCTGTTGTAGCGGTTGTAGAACAGGATCACCGTCCGCAGGTCCTGGAAGACGCCGTTGTGCATGTAGGGGCCGGTCACGGCCACGTTGCGCAGGGTGGGCGTGCGGAACTTGCCCCGCTCGCCCGGATCCGTCACCGCCGGGTTGTCCAGCAACCCGTTGTCCACCTGGTCCGGCGGGGCGCCGTTCAGGGCCCGCAGTTCGGCATTCTGCGGCACGCCGATGTTGTGATAGCGGTAGTCGGTAAAGGTCTCATGCTTGTCCATCTGGCCGCGCCCGACCTGGTGGCAAAGATTGCAGTTGGTGAACTGCTGCGAAAAGAACAGCAGCCGTCCCAGCTCTTCCTGCGGCGTCAATTCCACCTCGCCCCGCAGAAAGCGGTCGTATCTGGAATCGAAAGGGGCAAAGACCTCGGTTTCCTCGAAGGCGGCGATGGCCTGTGTCATGGCCGCAAAAGCCGCCTCGGGATCCTGCCAGATCCCGGCACCGAACAGGTCCGGAAAGGCCGCCGCGTAGGCTGGGTCCTCGCGCAGGCGGTCCACGACCGCCGCCTTGTCGGGCATCCCCATCTCGATCGGATTCAAGGGCGGGCCGCCCGCCTGGTCGGCCAGCGTCGCCGCGCGGCCATCAAGGAACTGCCCGCCTTTCCATTTGCCCTCGGCATCGCGGTGAAAGGCGGGCGAAAGGGCGGCATAGCTGGCCGTCGGCGCGTTCCGGTCGCCAAGCGACAGACCGTCGTCCCCAAGAGAGGCCATGCCGCGCGGATCGGCAAAGCCGTTGGCGGGATCGTGGCAACTGGCGCAGGATTGAGTCCGGTTGGCCGATAGGTTCACGTCATGAAACAGCAGCGCGCCAAGCTCTGCTTTTGTCTGCGGCGCCTTGGGGCCATCGCCGGAAACCACGGCCCCAAGGGCGCTTACACCCAGGGTCAGGGCGGCGAGAACGGACAAGCGAAAGCTGGGCATGACGACTCCTATTGGCTTGGGTCGTCGCTTACGTCAAAAATAGACCTGAGTAAATTGATCAGGATCAAGCCCCGGCAGATTGGCCGGGGCAAGACCGCCTCAGCGCTGGCGCCGCGCCATGAAGGCCAGCCGTTCGAACAGATGCACATCCTGCTCGTTCTTGAGCAGCGCGCCATGCAGTTTCGGTAGGGCGCTGGCGCCCTCGCGTTTCAGGTCTTCGGCGTCCAGATCCTCGGCCAGCAGCAGTTTGAGCCAGTCCAGCACCTCGGAGGTCGAGGGCTTCTTCTTCAGGCCCGGCTGGTCGCGCAGCTCGTAGAACTGGGTCAGGGCCGTGGTCAGCAGCGCGGGCTTGATGCCCGGGTGATGGACCTCGACGATCTTGCGCAGGGTCTCGGTGTCGGGAAACTTGATGTAGTGGAAAAAGCAGCGGCGCAGAAAGGCGTCGGGCAGTTCTTTTTCGTTGTTCGAGGTGATGATGACGATAGGGCGCTGTTTCGCGCGCACCGTCGCGCCGGTTTCGTAGACGTGGAACTCCATCTTGTCGAGTTCCTGCAAAAGGTCGTTGGGGAACTCGATGTCCGCCTTGTCGATCTCGTCGATCAGCAGCACGACCTTGCCTTCGGCCTCAAAGGCCTGCCACAGCTTGCCCTTGCGGATGTAATTGGCCACGTCGTTCACTCGCTCGTCGCCCAGCTGGCTGTCGCGCAGGCGGCTGACGGCATCGTATTCATACAGGCCCTGCTGCGCCTTGGTGGTGGATTTCACCGCCCATTCCAGCATCGGCAGCCCCAGCGCCTTGGAGACCTGGCGCGCCAGCTCCGTCTTGCCGGTGCCGGGCTCTCCCTTGACCAGCAGGGGGCGTTCCAGCGTCACCGCCGCGTTCACCGCCATTGTCAGATCATCGGTAGAGACGTACTCCTCGGTGCCTTCGAAACGCATGGCGCGACCTTCTTGCTGTAACCTGTCGTCAGAGGGGTAGTGCGGGGCGGGCGCCTTTGCAAGTGCAGCACCGGCGCCCGTCCGTGGCGTCACGGCGCCGTCCTTGCTTCAAGGCGAGGGAGGGGACTCGGCTGGACGGCACTGTCCAGACGGACAGGGTCACAGGCGCCGCTGTCGTTTGGGTCAGGTCCATGTCAAGGCGCGTGGGGCCGAGTTCGGCAGGTCCCCGGAGCCGTGTTTTCAGCGTGCACCGGTCGCGCCCGCCCGGCGTGGTTCCGGGCACCGGTGCGGGTGCGTCGCGCCGGAAATCCTGTCCGGAGAGGGGCTTGGCCCGGGCGCCCCAAGCTTGTCACAAAGTTACCCAGGGGCAGCCGCAAATCGGCCGAGGAAAGACGCTAATGTGACGTGACAACGGTCGCGGCTTGCTTTAATGGCTGCCCGCAGGGGTGCCAGATATCTGAGGAATTTCTACATGGCGGATATTGGCGTTGATGAGGGAGCGGATATGAAGCCTGAGACCTTTCTGCCCGATGATTACCGTCCGGCCGAAGACGAACCATTCATGAACGAGCGGCAAACAGAGTACTTTCGCCGCAAGCTGCTGGCCTGGAAGGCCGAGCTTTTGTCCGACAGCCGCGATACCATCGAAGCGCTGCAGGAAGGCACGCGGAACATCCCTGATGTGACCGACCGTGCCAGCGAAGAAACCGACCGCGCACTTGAATTGCGCACGCGCGACCGCCAGCGGAAACTGGTCAGCAAGATCGACCAGGCGCTGCGTCGCATCGACGAAGGTGAATACGGTTACTGCGAAGTGACCGGCGAACCGATCAGCCTGAAACGGCTGGATGCCCGTCCGATCGCCACCATGAGCCTTGAGGCGCAGGAACGCCACGAGCGCCGTGAGAAGGTGCATCGCGACGACTGAGCCGCGACCACATGGACATGACATGGTAAACGCCGGGGCCTTGCCTCGGCGTTTTTCCTTTGCCAATGGAAGCGCATGGAACTGACAGGCCGCGACATCACCATCATTGGCGCCGGGATCGGCGGCCTGACCGCGGCGCTTGCGTTGCGGGCGCAGGGGGCCGAGGTCCGTATTCTCGAACAGGCCGAGGCCATCCGTGAGGTCGGCGCCGGCATCCAGGTCAGCCCCAATGGATTGCGGGTGATCGAGGCGTTGGGGCTGGGCGAGGGGTTTCGCGCCATCTCGGTCGCCGGGCGCGCGGTTTCGCTGCGCGAGGCCCGTGGGCGCGAGGTGCTGCGGCTGGACCTGACCCGGTTGCCTGCGGACCAGAGCTATCGCTTCGTGCACCGGGCCGACCTGGTGGATCTTCTGGCCGCGCGGGCGCGGGCGGCAGGTATCCGGGTGCGCCTGTTGCAGAAGGTGCAGCAGGTGGTGCCGGGCACGCCGCCACGCGTCCTGCTCTGTAATGGCGATGCCACAGAGGCGGATCTGGTCATCGGCGCAGACGGGCTGCATTCGGTGCTGCGCCCCGGTCTGAACGGACGTGCCGATCCCTTTTTCACCGGCCAGGTCGCCTGGCGCGCGGTGGTGCCCAACACGGTTGGCCATCCGCCCGAGGCCCGCGTGCACATGGGGCCGGGACGCCACATGGTCAGCTACCCGCTGCGCGGTGGCGATCAGGTGAATGTCGTCGCGGTCGAAGAAAGGCGCGGCTGGGTCGCGGAAAGCTGGAGCCACCAGGACGCGGGCGACAATTTGCGTGCGGCCTTCGCGGGCTTCGGCGGTCTGGTGCCCGGCCTTTTGGCGGGGGCGGACCGCCCGGGCCTTTGGGGGCTGTTCCGGCATCCCGTGGCGGTGACCTGGCATGGCGAAGGCGTGGCGCTGCTGGGCGATGCGGCGCATCCGACGCTGCCTTTCCTGGCCCAAGGCGCCAACATGGCGATGGAGGATGCCTGGGTTCTGGCCGATGCCCTGTCATCGGCGCCCGACATGGCGTCGGCCCTGGGCCGCTACCAGCACCGTCGCCGCGACCGGGTGGTGCGGGTGATCGAGGCAGCCAATGGCAACGCCTGGAAGTACCACCTGCGCAATCCGCTGGTGCGCGGCGTGGCTCATCTGGGTCTAGGCGTCGTGGGGCGCCTGGCGCCGGGAAAGATGCTGCACCAGTTCGACTGGCTCTACGGGCATGATGTGACGCGCGGCGGCTGATCCGTCCGACCATTGAAGGGGGGGACTCCGCGCGCCTACATGATACACAGCACCTGTCAGATGGGAGAGGCATTCATGGATACGGTCGACGCGATTCCCGAACAGGCGCTGGCCTGGCATCGTGCGGGCGAAGGCGCGGTGCTGGCCACCGTGGTTGAAACCTGGGGGTCCGCGCCCCGGCGCGTCGGCAGCCAGTTGGCGATTTCCGGCAAGGGGCAGATCGAAGGCTCGGTTTCGGGCGGCTGCGTCGAGGGGGCGGTGATCGTCGAGGCGCTGGAGGCGTTGGACGCGGGCGAGCTGCGCGAGCTGGAATTTGGTGTTTCCGACGATGACGCTTTTGCCGTGGGCCTGGCCTGTGGTGGCACGATCCGCGTGCTGGTGGAACCCGTGGGCGATGTCCTGCCAGAGATGTTGCTCGAGGATCTGGTCAAGGCCCGCGCCGCGCGGGACCCCGTCGCCTATGTGGTCGATCTCGACCGCAGCGACCGCTGGCTGGACCGACAGGGCTTTGCCGACCGTTTTCGCATGGACCGCTCGGGGTTCGAGCCGGACAGCCGCGTTTTTGTCGGCATCCACAACCCGCCGCTGCGTCTGATCGTGGTGGGGGCGGTGCATATCGCGCAGGCCCTGCTGCCGATGGCGCGCATCGCGGGCTATGACCCGGCAGTGATCGACCCGCGCGAAACCTTTGCCTCGACCGAGCGGTTTCCCGGCACGCGGCTGCTGCACGACTGGCCGGACGAGGCCGTCGAGACGCTGGGGCTCGACACGCGCACGGCGCTGGTGCTGCTGACCCACGACCCCAAGCTGGACGATCCGGCGCTGGAAAAGGCGCTGCGCTCTGGCTGTTTCTATATCGGGGCGCTGGGATCGACCCGCACCCATGCCAAGCGGGTGACACGGCTGACCGAGGCCGGGTTCACCGAAGACGAGATCGCGCGCATCCATGCGCCCATCGGGCTGGACATCGGTGCCGCCGGTCCTTCGGAAATCGCGGTGTCGATCATCGCGCAGATGACCCAGGTGCTGCGCCGCGGGGATTTGCGGTGAAATTCGGCGCCATCCCGTTGGATGAGGCCGAGGGCGCGGTGCTGGCCCATAGCGTGGCGCTGGACAAGGGCCGCCTGCGCAAGGGCCGGGTGCTGTGCTCCGAGGATCTCGACAAGCTGCGGGACGCCGGTCTGGACGAGGTCATCGCGGCCCGGCTGGACCCCGGCGACATCGGCGAAGATGCCGCCGCCGCGCGCCTGGCGCAGGCGCTTGTGCCCGATCCGGTGCGTGCCGGATTGAAGATCGGCAAGGCCGCCACGGGCCGGGTCAACCTGCACGCCGACGCCCCCGGCGTCGTCGAGGTCCTGGCGGGCCGCATTCACGCGCTCAACGCCCTGCATCCGATGATCACCGTGGCAACCGTGCCCGAGTGGCAGCGCGTGGCTGCGGGCGGTATGGTGGCGACGGTCAAGATCATCTCTTACGCCGTGCCCGAAGCCGCGTTGGAGGCGGCCTGCCTCGCAGGTCAATCCGGCCTGCGCCTGCGGCCCGTGGTCTGCAGGACCGCGCAGCTGATCCAGACCACGGTCGATGGGACGGAAAGCGGCGACAAGGGGCAGAAGGTGACGCAGGACCGGTTGGACCGGCTTGGGGTGCAGATCGGACCGCAACAGGTGGTGCCGCACCGGGTTGGGCCGCTGGCCAAGGCCGTCGCGGAGGCGCAGGCCGACGCGGTGCTGATCCTGACCGGTTCCGCCACCTCTGACCTGCACGATGTCGCGCCCGAGGCCGTGCGGCAGGCAGGCGGGTCTGTCACGCATTTCGGGATGCCGGTCGATCCCGGCAACCTGCTGTTTTACGGCGAACAGGCGGGGCGCCCCGTCATCGGCCTGCCGGGCTGCGCCCGCGCCCCGGCGCTGAACGGCGCCGACTGGGTGCTTGAGCGGTTGCTATGCGGTGTACCCGTCACCCCGCAGGACATCGCGGGCATGGGTGTCGGCGGACTGCTGAAGGAAATCCCGGCACGCGGTCGCCTGCGCGAGGCCTGAGCGCGGGACAGGGCGACTGCCGAACTGCTGCCAAATCCTCCATCGGCCCGAAATCCGGGCCGTTTCATGTGGATAACTCTTTACACTCGCTTCGCACGAAATGCCTGATATGGTACATCAGCAAGAATGTGCCACTATTGGTCGTGGCCTGCGCAAGATGAAGTGTGCTGTAGCTTTCGGGGGGAAGATGAATATCACGGAAACCATTGGCATGATCTCGACCGGGGCGCTGATTGCGCTGGGGGCGGTCTATCTGCTGGACGGGGGCGACAGCCCGCAGCCCGCGCCGCAACCGGCGGCGGTCTACCAACCCAGCGCCCCGGCCACCCCGGCGCGGACCCCGGACCCGGCGCCCGAGACCGTGACCCGTACCAAAAGCGCCGACCTCGTGGGTCTTGGCGGGGCCGACCGGGCCGAGCGTCTCCAGCGGATCGTGGCCCTGTCTCAGCAGAGCCTGAGCCGCACCGTCTCGCTGACCCCGGAACAGGAAGAGGCGATCGCCTTCTTCGAACGCCTCGCGCGGCAGCACAACCAGTCCGACCGCACCGGCAACGACGGGGTTTTGCGGTTTTCCAACATGGCGGTGGACAGCCTGACGGTAAAATACTTCTTCAGACTGGACGCGCCCTACATGGCGCTGACCGCGCCCGAGCTTGACGAGGCGCTGCAACAGCACGTGTCCGGAATGCTCTGCGGATCCGAAGCGGTGCGCAAGCTGATGACCGATTACGGCTTTAGCTATGAGTATTTCTATACCGGCTCCGACGATCGCCTGGTCAAGCGGCTGGCGGCCAACGCCGGTTTCTGCGTCTGAGAGGGCAGGGCGCCGCGCGGATCAGCGCGGCGCATCCCCGATCAGGTCGACCAAGGCCGAACGGCCCTTGTGACCCGCGCCCTCGTTCAGCTCTTGTTCGTATTCCGCAAGCCGCAGCAGGGTCAGGTCCGGGAAGGCGTCGCGCAGCATATCCGCGGTGTACATGTTGGCAGGATCGCCCGGTCCGCCGGTGCCATACTCCACCTGTTTCGGCGTGTAACCATGCAGCATCAGCCGCCCGCCCGGTGCCAGAGCACGGCGCAGCCCGGCAAAGACAGGCGTGCGCTCCTCGGGTGAGAGGAACTGGAAAAATACAGCGACAACAAGATCGTAGGTCTGGCTCCAGTCCCAGCCCTCGATCGTCGAGACATTGAAATCGGGTGAAACACCCGCCGACCGCGCCAGCTTTTCGGCCTTGGCGATGGCATTGGGCGACAGGTCAAAGGCGGTGACGTCGCAGCCCTGCTGCGCCAGCCAGACCGAATTGCGCCCCTCGCCGTCGGCGATGCACAGCGTCCGCGCGCCCGGCGGGATCAACCCGGTATGGGCGGTCAGGAACCCAGAGGGCGCGGTGCCAAAGACATAGTCGGATGTGTCGAAACGCGTGTTCCAATCCATGGGGACATCCCTTTGCACAAAAGCTGATTGGCCTCAGGCGCGGCGCAGCACCAGCAGGCGGTTGTTCGCAGGCATCGCAATCAGCCGGTCTAAGATCAAGCCGTGTTTCTGCCCGAGGTCGCGCAATGTCTCGACATCCCGGATGCCCCAGTCGGGATTGCGCCGCTTGAGATCTGCGTCAAAGGCGGCGTTGCCGTCACCCGTATGCCGACCGCCTTCCGTGAAGGGGCCGTAAAAGATCAGCAGCCCGTTTGGCGCCAGTGCCTGTCCGGCGCCACGCAAAATGCCCTCGGCCACGGTCCAGGGCGAGATATGGATGACATTCCCGGAATACACGAGGGAGAGCGGGCCGAGGGCGGCAACCTCTGGCTGTGCCAGCCAGTCGCCCGCTGCATCCAGGTCCAGCGCCCGCGGCGGCAGGTTATGGGCCGCGGCCCAGGCGTCAATGGAGGCCCGGTGACCGGCGTCCGGGTCAGAGGGCCACCAGTCGAGCCCGGGAAAAGCCAGCGCGAAACTGGCGGCATGCTGCCCCGTCCCCGCGCCGATTTCCAGCGCAGGTCCCGTCCTGCCCGTTAGAATCGGGGCAAGCTCGGCAAGGATGGGCGGCGCGTTTCGCTGAAAGCTGGGGGAGGCGAGCCGCGCGTCCCGCGCGGCGTCTCCTTGGTGTGGGTAGAGCCGTTTTCCATCACTTGAAACCGGCTCGCCCAAACTCATTTGGCGGAGGGGCCGATCATCATGACCATCTGGCGGCCTTCCATCTTCGGCATGTTCTCGACCTTGCCGATTTCCTTGACGTCTTCCGCCACGCGTTGCAGCAGTTCGCGGCCAAGGTTCTGGTGCGCCATCTCGCGTCCGCGGAACCGCAGGGTGACTTTCACCTTGTCGCCGTTCTCAAGGAACTTGAAAACGTTGCGCATCTTGACCTCGTAGTCATGAGTGTCGGTGTTCGGGCGGAACTTGACCTCCTTGACCTCGATGATCTTCTGCTTCTTGCGCGCCTCGGCCTCGCGTTTCTGCGTCTCGTACTTGAACTTGCCAAAGTCCATGATCTTGCAGACCGGGGGCGTGGCATTGGGCGAGATTTCCACCAGGTCGAGCCCGGCCTGTTCGGCCAGGTCCATCGCACGGGCAGGGGTGACGACACCGACGTTTTCACCTTCGGCGCCGATAAGCCGGATTTCAGGGGCCCGGATACGGTCGTTGACTCGGGGGCCTGTGTCGCGCGTGGGCGGCGCGTTATGAGGTCTGCGGGCTATCGGAATGCTCCATTTGCGGTTTTCATCAGGGTGGCAAGGTAAACTTGGGCGCATAGGCTTTCAAGCGGCAATTCCACGCCTGTGCGCCACTTGCGGACGGTTTCCCCCTTGAAGCTGACCGGGGGGCAGCGCACACCCCCTTTCAGGTTCCCTGCGCACCGGCGCGCGGGGCGGAACGTGATGGAGGTTCTCATGAGAAACCTGATCTTCGTCCTTGTGGCGGTTGCAGCAGTCGTGGGCGGCTATTTTTGGTACGCAGACCAGCAGGCAAAGGAAGAAGCGGCGCGCGAAGCGGCCGAGGCGGCCCGGGCTGCCGAAGTCGCCGCTGCCGAGGCTGCCGAGAAGGCCAAGGACGCGGCAGAGGATTCGGTTGACGTGGCCAAGGACGCGGCCGATGCGACCGTCGACACCGCCAAGGACGTGGCCGACGCGGCCAAGGATGCGGCGGATACCACGCTGGACGCGGCCAAGGACGCCGCCGACAAGACCGTGGATGCCGCCGAAACGGCCCTGGCGGATGCGGCCAAGGACGTGGCAGAGGGCAAGGCCAAGCTGGGCGACGCCCTGGCCGGTGCCGCGGACAAGACGCTGGATGCTGCCAAGGACGCAGCGGATGCGACGGTTGACGTGGCCAAGGATGCGGCTGACGTGACCGTGGACGCGGCCAAGGATGTCGCCGATGCGACGGTGGACGTGGCCAAGGACGCCGAGGATCTGGTCGACACCACCCTGGCCGACGCGGATGCGCCCGAGGCCGTCGACCCGGCGCCCGCCGCGGAGCCGGTCGAGACCGCTGATCCGGCTTCGGAACCGGTGCTGGAGCCGTCGGCAAGCGCCGATCCGGTGGTCGAGCCCGTCGAGACCGCCGAGCCGGCTGCCGAACCCGCGGCAGATCCCGCCGCAGAGCCTGTCGAAACGGCGGAACCCGCCGATCCCGCGCCCGCGGCCGATCCCGCTGCCGAGCCTGCCGAAACCGCCGAGGCGCCTTCGATCCAGGAGCTGCTGACCGTCGATGGTTTCGACTATGACAAGGTGGTCGACTACATCGACAACTCCGAACTGGGCGAGCTGAAGAAAGCCAGTGCCAAGGCCGCGCTCGAAGCTGTGCGTGACACCCCCGAGATCACGCAGGCGGCTCTTGACCAGATCAAGGTGCTGTTGGGCCTCGAAGAATAAGTTTGTATCACCGTGCAACGGAGAAGGGCCGCCCGATTGGGCGGCCCTTTCGCTTTCAGGTCCTGGCTGGTCTCAGTCCAGGAACGCCTTTTCGACGACGTAGTGCTTGGGATCGGAGTTCGCGCCTTCCTCCAGCCCGTATTCCTCGAGCATCTCTTTCAGTTCGAGGTTGAAGGCGAGGTTGCCGCAGATCATGGCCCGGTCGGTCTCTGGCGTCAGCGGGGCCACACCCAGATCCTCAAAGGCCTCGCCCGAGCGCATCAGGTCGGTGATGCGGCCCATCTTGGCGCTCTCTTCGCGGGTGGTGGTCGGGTAATACTTGATCTTCTTCCAGAAGCCCTCGCCGATCACCTCGGCCAAGAGTTCGTCGGTCTTCAGGCTTTCGATGATCTCGCGGCCATAGGTCAGCTCTCCGGCCTCGCGGCAGGTATGGGTGATGATGACCTCGTCGTAATCCTCGTAGGTCTGCGGCTCGCGCAGCAGCGACGAGAACGGCGCAAAGCCGGTGCCGGTGGCAAAGAACCACAGCCGCTTGCCCGGCAAGAGCGCGTCATGCACCAGCGTGCCCACGGGTTTCGGACGCAGGATGATCTGGTCGCCCACCTTGATGTGCTGGAGTTTCGAGGTCAGCGGCCCGTCCTGCACCTTGATCGAGTAGAACTCCAGCTCTTCGTCCCAGGAGGGCGAGGCGATGGAATAGGCGCGCAAGAGCGGTTTCTGCTTGCCGGTCTTGGGGTCTGGGTCGCCCATCAGGCCGATCATGACAAACTCGCCCGAACGGAACCGCAAGGACGCGGGCCGCGTGCAGCGGAAGGAAAACAGCCGGTCGGTGTAATGCTTGACCTCGGTCACGGTCTGGGCGTCCGGCACGGCTAGGGTGCGGGGCGCGCGGGCGGGCTCGGTTGCGGTGGCGTCGGTCACGGGGCTCATCTCTGTCATGTCGTCCTGCCGGCTAGGTAAACCGGCACCTCATATCTAGCTTTGATCTGTATCAGGTGAAAGGCGGCGCAAGGGCGCGGGCCGGGAATGCCCCGGCCTGCGTCGCCAAAACGTCGCGAAATGCGTCAGGCGGTGCCGCGCATCCGGGCCTGGTAGTCATGCGATTGCCAGTCGGCGCGGAAGACCCATTGATCCTCGGGCTGGCGTTCGGCCAGCGCCTCGTCGATCTCGACCTCGTCAAAGCCGGCGCGGCGGGCCATCGCGTATTGATCCGCGATCACATGGCCGCGCGCCCGCAGGCGGCCGGTGTAGCCGCGCAGGCGCAGAAGGCGCGCCAGGGTAAAGCCGCGCCCGTCCGCAAAGCTGGGAAAGTCGATGCGGATCAGCCCCGTATCGTCGTCGAAGGCGAGGTTTTCGGGGGCGGTGTCGGACGGCAGGTCCTGGGCCGCCGGGCCGTCGAAGTCACCGTTCCAGTCCTCGGCGTGAAAGCCGTCGTCGCGCACGATGATCGTCATGCCTTTTCTCCTTGTGTCTTGCCGCCACCGGGGGCGTTTCTGACCGGGCGGCCATTCACGAAATGAATGCCGCATTCTTCCTTTTCCTGCCCGCGCCAGCGGCCCGAGCGGGGATCTTCACCTGGCGCCACCTTGGAGGTGCAGGGCAAACAGCCGATGGACGGATAGCCCTTTGCCACCAGTGGATGCTTGGGCAGGCGGTTTTCCTCCATGTAGGCGCGCACGTCCTCGGGCGTCCAATGGGCCAGCGGGTTCAGTTTGATCCGGCCCGTGCCGTCCTCCAGCTCAAAGAACTCCAGTGCGGCGCGGGTGCCGGACTGATAGCGCTTGCGCCCGGTGATCCAGCCGTCGAACCCGTCCAGCGCGGCGTTCAGCGGCTCTGTCTTGCGCAGGGCGCAGCAGGCGTCGGTGTCGGACATCCTGAGCGCGCCGTAGGGGTCCCGCTTGTCCAGCGTGGCCCGGTCGGTGCGGATGATCTGCAGGTTCTCCAGCCGCAGCCGTTCCGCCACCTCCTGCTGGTAGGTCAGGGTTTCCGCAAACAGCAGCCGCGTGTCGATGAAGAGGACCGGCGTCTTGCGGTCCACCATCGCCACGAGGTGCAAGAGCGCCACGGATTCCGCCCCGAAGGAGGACACCAGCGCCAGTTGCCCGGCATCGGGATCGCGCAGCGCACCTTCCAGCACCGAGGTGGCGCTGTGATGGCGATAGCGCGCGTTCAGCGCCGCAACCCGTGCCACGCGGTCGGTCATGTCCTGCCGCGTGTCCTGCGCGGCAGGTCTGGACGGGGTGAAGGCATTCATCGGCTCAGGCCGCCTCGGACCGCTTGTCCGCCTTTTCGCCGTAGAGCGCCGTCTTGAAGGGCGCCATGCCGAGACGGCGATAGGCCTGCAAGAAGGTCTCTTCGGCGCTGTCGCGGTGATCAAGGTAGGCGTCCACGATACGTTCGATGGCCGGAACGATGTCCTCCGCCGAAAAGCCGGGGCCGGTGCGGTCGCCCAGGGCGGCGGTTTCGGTATGGTCGCCGCCCAGGGTGATCTGGTAGTTCTCCACCCCCGCGCGGTCCAAACCAAGAATGCCGATGTGCCCGACGTGATGGTGCCCGCAGGCGTTGATGCAGCCCGAGATCTTGATCTTCAGGTCGCCGATCTCATGCTCGATCTTCAGCTCGTCGAACCGCGTGGCGATCTCCTGCGCGATCGGGATCGAGCGCGCGGTGGCCAGGGCGCAATAGTCCATGCCAGGGCAGGCGATGATGTCCGAGACCAGCCCGATGTTGGCGGTGGCCAGCCCATGAGATTTCAGCCGCGCATGGATCACCGGCAGGTCGTCCTTGTGGACATGCGGCAGGATCACGTTCTGCTCATGACTGATGCGCAGCTCGTCGTGGCCGAATTCCTGCGCGATGTCGGCCATGACGCGCATCTGGTCCGCCGTGGCGTCGCCGGGCGTTTCGCCATGCGCCTTGAGGCTGATCTGCGCGATGGCATAGCCCTCGGCCTGATGGTCGGACAGGTTGGTATCGGCCCAGGCGCGGAACACCGGGTCATTGTCATAGGCGCGAGTGTAGGCCGAAACAGGGCGGTTCGTGAACGAAGGCGCCGTGAAGTGGGCCTTGATCGTTTCGAACAGGTCCAGATCGGCGCCGTTGAAGGCGGGTTTGGTCTCGGCAAAGCGGGCCTCGACAAGGCGGCGGATCTCGTCGATGCCGTGCTCGTGCACGGTGATCTTGATGCGCGCCTTGTACTTGTTGTCGCGGCGGCCCAGCAGGTTCCAGACCGAGACGATGGCCTCAACATACGGAAGCAGGTCTTCCTGCGGGACAAATTCGTTGATGACCTTGCCGATCATCGGCGTGCGGCCCAGCCCGCCGCCGACCAGAACGGCATAGCCGATCTCGCCCTCACGCTCGGTGATGCGGATCGCGACGTCATGCGCGGCGGTCACGGCGCGGTCATTCGGGCTGCCAGTCACGGCGATCTTGAATTTGCGCGGCAGGAACTGGAATTCCGGGTGGTCGGTCGACCACTGGCGCAGCAGTTCTGCCACCGGGCGCGGATCGGCGATCTCATCCGCGGCGGCACCGGCAAAGTGATCGGCGGTCACGTTGCGGATCGTGTTGCCGCTGGTCTGGATGGCGTGCATCTGCACCTCGGCCAGCGCGTCCAGCATGTCCGGCACGTCACGCAGTTGCGGCCAGTTGTACTGGATGTTCTGCCGCGTGGTGAAATGGCCATAGCCCTTGTCCCAGCGCTCGGCGATATAGGCCAGCTGGCGCATCTGGGCGCTGTTGAGCGTGCCATAGGGGATGGCGACGCGCAGCATGTAGGCGTGCAATTGCAGGTAGAGGCCGTTCATCAGGCGCAGCGGTTTGAACTCGTCCTCGGTCAGGCTGCCGTCGATGCGGCGTTCGACCTGGGCGCGGAACTGGCGGTTGCGTTCCGCCACGAATGCGGCGTCGAAGTCATTGTATGCGTACATCTGTCGTCTCCTTTGCGCCTTGGCGCGTGGGGTCGGAAAATCTTACAGCTCGGCCTGTTTGCCGTGCGCGTAGTTGGAAGGGCCGGTGCGGCGGAAGGCCTCTCGAAAGTGCGTGGGCTCGGGACCGTTGGCGCCCGGCTCCATGTCGGCGAGGTAGACACCGACCACTTCGGCATGCCGCGCGCTGGCCTCGACCAGCCGCAGCTGGGCATGGGCCTCGTCGGTCAAGAGTTCGGCGTCGCGCAGGTCCACGCTCCAGCGGTTGTCGGCGGTCAGATAGACGACGTCGCCAGCGAGGAGGGCGTTTGCGGTGACGACTTTGGGTGTGAATTTGCGGGCCAAGGGGAAGCCTCCTGATCGAAGTTCGTGACGGGAAGGCCGTCGCGCGGGGCGAGGCCGTAGAGCATGAGGGCGGGGCCGTCGAAACCGGCCTCCGCGATGTCGGTCGAGAGCCGGTCGAGCCTGGTGTCCAGCACCCGCTGGTCGGGGCGCGAGGCATTCTCGACCACGGTGACGGGAGTGTCGGGGGCTGCGCCGTGCATCATCAGGCGCCCTTGCAGGAAATGCGCGGCGCGCTTGCCCATGTAGATCGCGGCGACCTCGCCCGACTGTGCCAGGCTGCGCCAGTCGTGATCGGCAAAGCCCTGCATGTCGTGGCCGGTCATGACGCGAGCCGAGGCATTGCGCCCGCGTTTCGTGATCGACTGGCCGATGGCGGCGACGGCGGCAGAGGCCGCGGTGATGCCGGGCACCACATCATAAGAGAGGCCCGCAGCCAGAACCGCCTCGATTTCCTCGTCCAGACGCCCGAAGACGGTACAATCGCCGCCCTTGAGCCGCACCACCTGCGCGCCTTCCAGGCCGTGCTTGACGATCAACGCGTCGATGTCTTCCTGGCGGGTGGAGGGGCCGAACCCGGTCTTGCCCACGTCGATCATTGTGGCCTCGCGGCGGGCCAGTTCGAGGATTGGCTGCGGCACCAGGCGGTCGTGAATCACCACGTCGGCGGCATCCAGCGCCTTGCGCGCCTTCAGCGTCAGCAGGTCCGGGTCGCCGGGACCGGCGCCGACAAAAGAGATATGGCCGGGACGTTGTTCGCGCTCGAGGTGACGGGCCAGAAGGTCGTCCAGCGTCTGGTCAACCGCTTCCTCACCCTGGGTGATCGCGCGGGGGCCCGCGTTGAAATAGTAGTCCTGCCAAAAGTCGCGGCGCGCGCGGCCAAAGGGCAGGGCCTCTGCCATTTTGCGAAAACTCTTGCCGATGCGCGCCAGCCTGCCCAGTGTGGCGGGCAGGCGCTCTTCGAGGTCGGCCTTGATCGCGCGGGCCAGCACCGGGGCGGCGCCCTCGGTCCCGATGGCCACCGTCACCGGGTCGCGGTCCACGATGGCGGGGGTGATGAACTGGCTGTCCTGGAGGTTGTCGACAACGTTGACCAAGGCCCCTTCGGCCCGGGCCAGCGCGGCGGTGCGGGCGTCTTCGTCCGCGTCCTCGTTGGCGCCGTAGAACAGCACGGCGCAGACCGCGTCGCCCGGCTCCATCGCGCGGGGAACCAACGCCAGCGCGCCTTCGGCAGCCCAGGTGATGATCCGGCGGTCGGGGCGGGCGGCAAAAACGGTGATCCGCGCCTCGGTCTTGAGCAGCAGGCGCAGCTTGGCCAGAGCGGCATCGCCGCCACCGGAAACAACCACCCGCCGCCCGGCGAGATCGAGAAAGATCGGGAAGTGCTGCACTTCGGAACTCCTTTCGTCTGCCTTCTATATTAGGAAATTGTCCCCTGTTTTGCCTATGGGGCTGGGAAATTAAGAACATGTGTTCTAAAGGGGTGGCTGTGAAGGATGGGAATTCCAAACTCTGCTGCAAGGGAGAACAGCCGTGAAGATCGACGAGACGGATCGGAAAATTCTTGCGGAACTGCAGCGCGATGCGGGGCAGTCGCTGGACGAAATCGCCAAGAAGGTGGGGTCGTCCAAGACCCCGGTCTGGAACCGGATTCGCAAACTGCGCGAGGGCGGCGTGCTGGGTCAGCAGACCGTTGTCCTGGATGCCGAGAAGCTGGGGTTCGAGGCAACCTTCTTTGTCCTGATCCGGACCTCTGAACACGAGGCGGACTGGCAGGCGAAGTTCCTCAAGGCGCTGCGGGAACGCCCCGAAGTGCAGGAGGCGCACCGGCTGGCGGGCGATATCGACTATATCCTGAAGGTGCGGGTGAAGAATGCCCGCGCCTATGACGTGTTCTACCAGGCGCTGATTTCAGAGGTGAAGGTGCACAACGTCACCGCGCTGTTGTCGATGGAAGAGATCAAGGCGACGACGGCGCTGCCCTTGTGAGCAGTGGCTGCGATGCGGTCGCGCCCTGGGCCTCTGATGTCCCGCTCAATGCGCGCTGACCCACAGGTGTTCCAGCCCGTGAAAGTGATAGAGGTTGGCATAGTTCGGTGGCTTTGACAGGCGCAGGGCGGGCAGGCGCTCAAAGAGGATCGGCAGGGCGATCTGCAGTTCCAGCCGGGCCAGCGGCGCGCCGACGCAGAAATGCAGACCGGCGCCAAAGCTGGTGTTGGCGCTGATCGGTCGCGCGGGGTCAAAGCGCGCCGGGTCGGGCCAGACGCCGGGGTCGCGGTTGGCGGCCCCCAGCAACAGCGCCACCTGGTCGCCGCGCGCAAACCGATGCCCGAAAAGCTCTACCTCTTCATAGGCATTACGCGTGAACATGTGCAGCGGCGGGTCGAAGCGCAGGATTTCCTCGACACGCGTGTCGGCGGTGTCCGGCGTGATGCCAAGCCCGCGTTCCAGCAGGCACTTGATGCCGTTGCCCATCGTGTGAACTGTCGCCTCGTGGCCCGCGTTCAGCAGCAGGATGCAGGTGGTGATCAGCTCTTCGGTCGACAGCTTCTCGCCATCCTCCTCGGCGGCGATCAGATGCGTGATCAGGTCATCGCCGGGCTGGCTGCGCCGGGTCTCGACATAGCCTTTGAGAAAGTCCGAGAATTCCTGCGCCGCGCGCGCCGCAGTGTCCTCGATTGCACGGTCGCGGCGGGCCTGGTACATGGCGACCATCGCGTTCGACCAGGCCAGCAACTGGTCCGCATGGGACTCGGGCACGCCCAGCAGGCGGCAGATCACGATCAACGGCAGGGGTTGGCAAAAGCCGGTCAACAGGTCGCAGTCGCCCTCGGGCAGGCGGTCGATCAGGTCATGAGACAGCTGCGCGATCTCCGGCCCCAGCGCCTTGATCCGGCGCGAGGTGAAGGCACGCAGCACCAGGCCGCGCAACCGTGTGTGCCGGGGCGGTTCCAGCTCCAGCATGGAATGCGCCTCGACGGCATAAAAGGGCGCGAGGTGGGGCGGGATCGCGGGGGCCTGTTCGGGGGGGATCTCTCGCCCGAAACGGCGGTCGCGCAGAAGCGCGCTGACCGCCCGGTGCGAAACGGCACAGGGCATCGCGTAGTCTTCCCAATAAGCCAGGTCACCGGCGCCGCGGAGACGCTCGTAGAACGGGTAGGGGTCCTGGACGAATCCGGTTTCGGTCGGGTCTTGGGAAAATCGCTGCATGGCGGGATGCTTGGCCCGTCTTGGCAGCACTGGCAAGAGGGGTCTATGATCGCGGGCCATGAGAGACAGAGCCACAGCACGCGCGCCCATCGTCGGGCTCTTTCTGGCCGCGGTCGCGGGGCTGGGCTGGATCGTCTGGACCACCAGCTATGCCGAGGCCCTGCGCCAGGTCGAGTCGCAGGGCCGGTCGGACCTGAGACTGGCGGCCGACCGTCTGGTGACCGGGCTGCAACGCTACCGCTCGCTTGCGGTGTCGCTGGCCGATCATCCGGCGCTGACGGCGCTCCACGCCGGGGGTGACCGGGACGCGGCAAAGGCCGTGTTGTTGCGGAACCTGGACCAGACCGGGGCGCTCAACGCGTTTTACGCAGACCGCGAGGGGCGCGTTCTGGCCTCTGCCCAGGGCGAAGTTCCCGTTGACCTGGCGGCCCGACCCTGGTTCCTGCGGGCGGTCAATGGGGCCTTGGGGGCGGACCGGGGGATCAGTGCAGGTGCCGCACGGCGGGCCTATTTCCACGGCGTCCCGGCCTTTGGCCCGGATGGCAAGGTGCGCGGTGTGCTTGTCCTCGTGGCCGACATCGAGGCGCTGGAAAGGGAATGGAGCGGGTCGCGCCCCTCGGTCTTCTTTACCGATGCTCTGAACCAGGTGTTCGTCACCAACCGGTCGGAATTGCTGTTCTGGCAACGCACCGACACGGCGATGATCGGTCCCGGCGGGGATGTTGTCGGTGTCGATACGCGCATGGTTGGCGACCACGAGGTCTGGCATCAGCGTCTCAGCCCCTATGTCCCGCGTGCCGCCCTGCATCTGGTCCAGCCCCTGCCGGTGATCGGCCTGACGGGCGAGGCGCTGGTGGACGTGGGGCCGGCGCGCAGGCTGGCGTGGTTGCAGACCGCCGTTGTGGCAGTGCTTTGCCTCTTTTTTGGTTCGCTTCTGTTCCTGGCGACCGAGCGGCGGCGCGCGCTCAGCATCGCCAATGCGCGGCTGGAAGGAAGGGTCAAGGACCGCACAAGGGACCTGGAACAGGCCAACACCGCGCTGCGGCGCGAGGTGTTGGAACGCGAAGAGGCCGAGGCCGCCCTGCGTCAGGCGCAAGCGGAGTTGGTCGAGGCGGGCAAGCTGAGCGCGCTTGGCCAGATGTCGGCAGGCATCAGCCACGAGCTGAACCAGCCGCTGATGGCGATCCGTCAATTCGCCGAGAACGGCGCCGCCTTCCTGGACAAGGGCAAGCCGGAAAAGGCGCGGGCCAACCTCGATCGGATCGCCGGGCTGGCGGCGCGG